>ERZ1674082.61-NODE-61-length-24785-cov-19.746057_pt1 | contig 24785 bp, 15 predicted proteins | sample MGYA00581118_ERZ1674082 | MGnify/ENA primary metagenome ERZ1674082 (study PRJEB41354, sample SAMEA4873329) | human saliva metagenome | biome: human-associated habitat [ENVO:00009003]; feature: mouth environment [ENVO:08000002]; material: saliva material... | reverse complement strand
ACGTACGTAGATATTAGAGCCACGTACGTAGCCCAAACTTATCTACCACTCGTCCACAACTTTTATCCCTACGCAGAGCAACAACCTAATAGAGGTCACTTCACAAAGCTATATAGGAATCAGTCCAAAGCTATATAGCTTTCTTCGCCATCCTATATAGCTCTACCCACGCACCCATATACCTATATGAGACCATTGCGACAGGCGCATCCACTCCATAATTATAGGGGCTCGTGGAGTAAGGATGGGAAGTCGGCCTGCAAACGAATAGTCGTTCGCACCCCGAACCACTACTGATCCGAGTGCAAACGACTATTACTTTTAGTTACCGCCCTAAAGCAAGCTGGCTTCCCCTCCTGCAAGAGGAGAGGGAGCCAGCTGATGATACATTAGCCTACGTAAGATTAATTAGCGATAGGCTTCTTAGAGAAGAGGCGGATATAAGCCTTCAGATAACGCTGCTCATTAGTATTGAACGTCCAACCGTTCGCCTTCATCGCAGTACCGACACCCATGGGGCCACGGTTATTACTGACATTAGCCCCATAGTAGTAGAGCCACTGAGGTTCGGCGTTCGTACTATGTATCCAGTAGAAGAGCGAGTTATTCGAGGTACCTTCACGACGCTCATTACGGGCAATTGTGTATCCACCGAGGGTCAGCTCACGCTTAGCGTCATCGGCTTCAGGCTCATAGTCCATGTATTTATTAGAGCCTTCCTTCCAATTAATCCAAGGCATATCCCAACCCCAGTGGGTAGCGAAGTCTCCCGTATAAGGGCGATGGAATGCTGGACCAAGATAACGAGAGTAGACATGCAGCTTAGACTTGCTGGTGTCGAACTGATAGGCATTGGCCGTCAAGAACTGCTGCCCTTCACCCCAGCCAACGATCATATATCCAGTCATTGGATGCCCGGCTCTTCCGAGTCGGACATAGGACGTCGAGAAGTAAAGGCCCTCATTAGCTCCATCCGTCTTGTACTGCAGAGGCTTCTTTGTATCCCCTACGATGTAGGGAATCTGCATCTCGGCAGGGATTCTGATCGCAGCCGTGTTATGAGCCTGACCAGACAGGCTTGAACTGAGACCACTATATGCTTTTCTCTCATAATCCTCCTGACCAGATAAGACTATGGGATAGTTAGCCAAGGTCTCTGTTGCACCATGAAGATAGCCATACATGTTTGTATTGAAGGCCTTCGGCACAGTGGCATTATCATCATAGGAGTGGAGGTAGTGCGTGTAGGTAAAGTTCCTACCATCCGAAGAGGTATCCTTGAAGGGATTGTCAGGCAGCTTCCCAGGGAAAATCGATGCCCAGTAATTGATATCGGGCAGCGCATCACCTTCAGCCACCGTCATATTCTGCATCTCTGCATAGGAACGGTAGCCCCCCTCATCTGCCGTCTTCAGGTAGTGGAGGAAGGTGTAGATCTTCGTCTGAGCACCTACGAGACGGATACTCTGACCGCCACGACTCGTAGAAGAGAGGCGGAAGGCACCTGCGGGGAAGTTACGCGTCAAGAGAGGCTTACGGATAAGTGCCTTGGGCAGCATCGTACCATGACTACCGACGCGATTATACTCAACACCCGTGCGATTAGCATCATAGAGGAGGACGTGCATCACACCACCACGGCTCTGCTCAGTATCAGCAACCCTCTGAGGCATTGCCCAGATGAGGTAGTACTTAGAGGACTTAGCACCCGTAGCGATATCTTCCTTCTCCTTGAGCCAGAAGTCGGTATAGTTAGGGAAGGGCAGCGACCAGCCGTAGTAGGCAGCAGCTGAGTCGATGACAGCCTCCCCATCAGCACGAAGGCCCGTCCAAGAGGTAGCAAGATCCTGCGAAGAGCGAATATTAGCGTCCGAGAGGTTGTAGCTACCACGGAAGGTCATCATATTCGTGAGGATACGCATCCCTGCGAGCTTGATCGAGGAGAAGTTCTCATTCTTAATCTCAAGTCTCAGAAGGGTACCCTGAGGGCGCAGGGAGAAGCGACGGTTTCCGAAGGAAAGCGCAGCATTGCCATTGCCCTTATCGACGTAGTTACCATTCTCCAGCATCATCCACTCAGAGAAGTAGGGCACGTCAAGCGTAGCACGCTCAGCTTCCGTATAGCTGCTCCCCTTAGTCGCCTTAGTGATCCCCTTTAGGTTCCACTTACCATTAGCGCTAAAGAGGTCGATCCCTTCGTCCGACTGAGCGTCAGAGCTATACTTCACAGACTCGAGGTTATTGGGGTCTACAGACAGCTCGCTACCATTCAGCGTACCGCCGACGATCAGCGACATACTCCAGGTACCCTTCGTGAAGTCAGAGCCACTTGCAGCCGTGATGGATGCAGACTTCTTCGTATGGAGGTAGAGGCGATCGCTTGGCACAGCAGAGCCATCGGGATAAGTCGTGCGACGCTCCATCTTAACCGTGGTGATCGTGACAGGCTGAGAGGCATCCGTCGAGCGAAGGATGACAGTCGCAGTGACGTCGCCCGTCACAGTGGAGGGATCAAGGTGTGGAGCGGTCTTCGTCGTGCCACCATCCGTCTCATCATAGACGACATAGTCAAAGGCACGGCCCGACTGCCCCTGCTCTTCGGCAGGAGACGTAGGCGTCTCGCGTAGCTGATCTGCACCAAAGTCGAGCAGGAGCTCTACGCCAGGACCCGCAGGGGTAGTGGCGTCATCAGCCAGTCTATTGGCATCTTCCTGACGGCAGGAGCCGAGGAGTGCGCCAAAGAGACCTGTAAACAGGAGTAATTTTTTGAACATAGATTGCACTATACAACAATTCATTGTGAGAATATAGTACCAGACCGAGGGCAGGGATAACCACTTGCCACAGCCAGTACTACTACGGATGGAGAGGGAGGTGAAGAGGCTCCAAACACCTAAAATTCGAAGCTTCAAGGAGCCTAGTCACCCGCAAATATACACTTTTTAGCAAAAAGTCATATCCCCCCCCCCCCCCGAAGGAGCGCAGCTACCAGCTACGCTCCTTCAGCCAATAGAGGGTGTGGGCCATGCCGCCCGTACTTTTGTCTGTAAAGGCATTTGCCGGTGTAGCACCTGAGCGCAGAATCGGGATGCGTGGCGGATTGACATTCTCATAATCCTTCGCGACGCCTTCCCCCCAGTAGTAGATCGCATTATCATTACGCGTGCTGAAGGGCAGGGTACGTGAGATGATCGCATTCTGATCCACCGTAGCCCAGAAGGAGGGATGCATCAGATAGTAGAACTGGTTGTTGATATCGAGGTTCGAGCCGATGTAGTAGGTATCCAGCTTCATCTTCTGATTGGTAGGGAAGCTAATTCGCACGGCTACCTTATACATATTCGTGCGCTCATAGCCCCCTGGCTTACCTGGCTTCGTATATCCGCCTTCCTTCTGGCGGTAGTTCTGCGTATTGGTATCAGGGTCGATATACATGATCCCGTAGATCATATTGTCACGCCAGCTATAGAAGTTCGTCATGTCATACATCCCGTAGGGCTTTGGCTCGAGCAAGACGCGCTTCGAATTAGGGATCACAGAGGCAATACGACTATATCCAGTGCCCCAATTCTGTGTCTTAACAGACCCGTCGTCGGAAACGCCATTCGTAAGCGTATTGTAGTTCACCGTGAGGAGCGTACCAATCTCGGTCCAGTAAGGCAGGCGGTAAGCATTCTTCAGCTCAGCACGCATGTTGGCAGTAGGCATCTTCAGCGCATTAGCTCGATTCAGGCTGGGACCCAGCTCCAGCCCACTATGGACATAGAGTCGCTCGATAGGCAGCATCGGACGCAGGAGGCGAAGCGTCATGGAGTAAGAGCGACGCCCCTTAAATTCATCCCCCGTAGAGCCCAAGAGATAGCGCGTACCGAACTCTGGAGTCAGCTGCTTAGGATCGCGGCTGTAGCTACTTGCCTGGGTCGTAGGTGCAGCGCCCGTAGCCTTCTTCATTGTAGGATGACCATAGAAGAGCGTCTGACAAAAGCTCTGGATCAACCCATTCACCGACTTCCCCATGGCTGCAAGGGGCTTCGCAGGGTCCGTGGGCATGACAGCCAAGATATAGCGACCGGCGACCTCCGTAGCTTGATTCCCCGAGCGAGCGGCGATCTGTGTAGGGAAGTCCTTCAGCGCAAAGGTGCTGACGAAGTGAACGCCATTGACGTAAATCCATTCATTAGCGACGCCCGTCTTCTTCGTCCCCTCAGGCGTCCAATACGCATTCGGCTCGATGGAGGGAGTGGCTGAATTGAATCGACTATCCCCAGCACGGAGCGAAGAGAAGTCATAGGTACCCTCGGTCACGAGGCAGTTCGACTCCATCGTGATCTTCGGATCGAGTGTCATAGGCTGACTCATGTAGCTCGCCACACGCAGCTCAACAAAGGCGGCCTGCGGAGTGAAGGTCATACGATCCGTGCGTGTCTGCCCAGCCGTCACCTTGGGGGTAATCTTCGTGCCATCCACCTGGATCTGACGCCAGCCCGTAGCGAAGGGGACGACCATCGAGAGGCGGTCCCCTGCGCCGACCTTGCTCAGGGACATATCGGACTCATAGTCCCCCAGCTGGTCGGCATTCTTCAGCGCGCGGTTCAGCTTGAAGGACACCTTACCGCTAGAGATTTCAGCACCACCGAAGAAGCCCATCATATACCAGTCATGCGAGGGATCAAGGCTCGCGCCTGCGCCCAGCTCGACGCTCTGCAGCGTGAGTCGCGTCTTATCAGACTGGCCAGCGACCTTCTCGAAGCGGACTCCCCACTGAGCCTTTGCCAGAAGGGTCTTCCCTGCTGTCTTATCATAGAGGGCGAGCACGGACTTCAGGCTATGCTGACGCTCAGCACCACTGCCATTCGTAGTGCGGTCGAAGTCGATCTTAGGAACAATATGGGTATGTGTCTCCTGACCTGCCGAATAGGCATCTGACTTGAGGACAAAGGGTAGCCCTTCATGGGTCTCGACATGGCTGGCGGAGTTGTAAGCCCCACGAGCGCTCTGTGCAGTGGCAGCGATAGGTCGGTCATCGACCTCCGCCTCGAGCTCGGCAGTATAGGTACGGCCTGGGCGCCAGGCTTCAGTCACGGCAGCCTCTCTGGCTGTCGCCGTCGTCATAGGCTCGGCCTGACGACATGAAGAGAAGGAGAGTGCTGACAAACCTACGAATAGTGCCAGCTGTATAGGTAGAAGTTTTCTCATCTTATCGGGATTAAGGGAATAGGGATGATGGCTACAGGATGTCAGTACGGATATCCTCACGGGGGGTCAAGTCGGGTCCCATCTCGGGATCATCAACCTCCTCAAGGCTGAATGCCACCAGCATACTCATACCAGTACGGAGCTTGAAGATCTCCCCCTTGGGAGGATCATACGGCTCACGAAGCGAGTAAATCATCTTCATAGACAAATACATTAAAATGTGTGTACGATATACCCCCTTCGCCACCTTGGCTGAAGGGGAAAAGGGTGGCAAAGGTACAAAATAGCAGCGAAAAACCTTCGTAGCGCCGACAACAAAGTGCACAATACCTGAGAGTACTCCCCTATTTTGGGCGGGGAGTAACCCCAGCGGATACCACTACAAAAGGGGAAGCTATAAGGAGGAAAAAGCAACCAGTACTGGTCAGCAATCGAAGTAGTACTGGTCACGTGCATGACCAGTACTAGTCACTATCACGGACCAGTACTGGTCGGATGAGTGACCAGTACTGGTTGCATTGCCCCCCCCCCTAGAGCCTTGCCTAATAGCGCTCATAAGCCTACGACTACCAGCACAAAAGAAAGGCGGGCCGACCCACAGATAGTGGTCCGGCCCGCCAGGGGAATGAGCAAGAGTGAGTGTGTGCTATTTCTTCGTCAGCGAGAACTTAAGGATCGTGTGAATCCCCGTAGTCCCCGAGTAGGGTCCCTTGTAGCTACCGCCCTCGAAGAGGAAGAAGTGTAGGCCGTGATGCCCTTTTTTCTTCGCAGCCTCCGAAGGAACGAAGGGGAAGGCGGGGTACTCGATCGAGACAGCATCCCACGTAGCCGAGTAGGTGTACTCAGCTCCCCACGTCAGGTTGGCCGAAGCCTGGCCATCAGCACCTGGGAACAAGCCAGCATACGAAGCGAGGATGAGCGATGCCGTCACGCCCTGGGGCTTCGCGAGCTCCTGTGGCTTGATCGTCAGCGTATTCGTCTTCTCTTCGAAGGCTACTGGAATATCAGCAGCGAGCCCCTGCAGGATGAAGCCCGTCTTAGCTTGGTCAGCGATGAGCTTGACGTCTGCCGTCTTCTTCTCGCCCTGGTAAGCAGCGATGTAGGTCAGCGTGTAATCGCCGAGCATCGCATTGTAGCCGAGCGGGCCATAAGACTGTATCAGGCGGAAGCGCTTGGTGTAGAGATCACTCAGCTTCAGCGTAAGGTTCGCCTCGCGCTGGAAGACATTCGTGCTCTCGACCGTGATGAGGAGCTTCTTGTCCTCGATCTTGAAGGAAGCCCATTCAGGCAGTCCCTCGATCTTGACCTCGCTGGGACGGATATCACCAACGAGTGTGAGCTCGATGGTGCCACCCTTACGCTCGATGGTGTAGGCTGACTCAAGATCGGAGACATAGCTGTAGGCTCCGAGCTGGGAGATGGCTACCTGCTGAGTCTCGCTACCTCGCGTGAGGATGATGAGGCCCGTGCGGGTCGTGGGCTCCGTAAAGGGAGCTACAGTAAAGGTAACCTTCGCCCCATCGGTAGAGCCAAGAGTGATCCAGCTGGCCTCCGACTTCGCGGTGAAGCCCCCTTCGGCGAGCGTGATCGTCCCCGTACCACCAGCAGCCGTGAAGTTGTGATCTGAGGAGAGGACACGTAGTGTGCGCTCGGTCTTCGTAGTGGGGTCGTCCTTGCGGCAGGAGCTGACGCCCCCGAGAAGCGTAAGCGACGCCAGGAGGAGCACCCCAAGCGAGCGATGTATGATCTTCATATCTCTTACTTATTTCTTAGTGAATACGGGCGAAGTGAAGCGAGAGTCACCGAAGGACTTGTATTCGCCACCACCGGGCTTCCAAAGGATATAGGAGCCTGCTATGAATGTACCCCAGATACCATTATCGACCAGCTTATAGCGCTTGCCCGTAGTATAGGTCTCATCGAGCTTGCTATACATACCGAAGCCTGTGCCCCACGAGAGGTTGGTACCATTAGGAGCAGCCCACACCGAGAGGAAGGCACCACCCGTATTCTCGAGCTTCTGCGTCTTGATCTCAAAGCGATCCTTAGCAGTGTCGTAGGTAGCGTAGATCGTGAGGTTGGGTGCCATACCCGTGATACGATAGAGGTTGCGTGCAGCCTGCGAGAAGGTGACGGTGCGAGGCGCCGTCCAGCCCGTGCACATCAGGTCATACTCACCGAGATAGTGAGCAAAGCCAGCGTAGTCGGGGTCGGGACGTGCCGTGAGCTTCTCACCCGCAGGGGTGTTGTAGCTCTTATCTGCATCCTGCCACAGCAGCGTAGAGACGCCGTTGTACTCCTTGTGGAACTGCAGGCCATCGGGCGTATAGACGTAGGGTACCTCCGTCTTCTTGCCCGTCTCAGTATCCTCGATCGTGAGGATGTTGTACCCCTCATTGTTGAGGTAGGCGACGACGCTCTTACCACCGAGCTTACCCGTCAGACCATAGAGATGCTGCTGGTACATGCTCTGCGAGGTATAGGCGCGGGACTTCAAGTCGAGCACCTTCGCCAGGTATTCCTTAGCAGCTACCTTGGGGCGGAACATACGCATGATGACGCCCGTCTTACGGCCCTTCAAGTAGAGCGTATCGGGAGAGACCGAGCGGACGAAGGAGAACTCATAGTCCCCTTCGAAGCTCTTCCCCTCACCAGCCCCATAGGACTTATCGGGGTCAGAGAAGAGGTGCAGAGGTGAGCTATACGTATCGAAGCTCAGCGAGACCATCTTGTCGGACTTCAGATGGTAGTTGCTCTTGACCTCATCCGTAGAGTGTCCCTTCACAGGAGCATCCGAAGCCATGAGCACTTCGTTCTTAGCACCGAAGGTCATCGTCACGGGATAGCCCCCGTAGAGAAGCTGGCTGTGAGGATAATACTCCAGCACCCAGCCCGTGGAGGAGGCTGTGAGGATCTGCTGTAGCTCCGTCGTGAGGGCATCGACACGCTCCGAAGAAGACTTGTCGAAGATCGCATCAGGCTCCTGACGGCATGAGGGAAGTACCCCGAGGACAAGGCCTGCTGCTGCGAGGAGACCAAGACGGGCACCATGAAGGACAGCCCGCCCTATCGCTATATTCTTATTCATCGTAGTCTATGAATTAGGGGGTCTGACATTAGTGGAAGTACTGGGTGATGACCTGGCACTTAGCGTGGTCTGCATGCTCACCCTCCTGTAGCTCGAGGAACTTCGGATGGCGCATCAGCTCCTCGACGACAGCGTCACGAGCAGCTTCGTAGCCAGCGAGCATGCGGGCAGCTTGTGGCATCCCACGGAGTGAAGAGCCGAGGAGCTCCTGCCAAGAGCTCTCAATGAGAGGCAGACGGACCACCTCCTCAAGACGGCGCTGGGCGATAGCACGGAGCTGATCCATGTCGATACCCCACGTACCCTTCATGTACTTCTTGATGATGTCCATCTTCTTATTGAGCTTCGCACGGCCTTCGTCACCAGCGGCATTCATCACCGCATCCCACTGACTCTTGGGGTAAGTGATGTAGCAAGCCGTCATCTCAGCGATATCCTCGCGAGGCTGACTGCTGGCGTAAGCCGTGATGAAGCCCAGAGGAGCATAGTCGCTGAGGCTACGGCGGTTGAACCATGAGGTGGGAGCATAGCCCTCAGAGATGGCGTCGTACTCCGTCGTAGGCCAGATCTTATTCTGGTGCAGGATGTGGCTGAACTCATGGTGCATGACCTGGAAGAAGGTCGTATTGAGCCACTGAGGGTCGTTGACGTTGAGCCAGTTTGCCTGATAGAGCGTGACCTTCAGCCCACCTTCGGCCGTACCGAGAGTGATGGTGCCGTCGCCGTTCCACGAAGCGGAGCCGACGATGAAGAGCTGACGGGGCGAAGCCTTGCGCATGAAGTCAAGGCGGCCCGTAGCTTCGTCATAGGCGCCATACCATGCGTGCTGGATGATCTTAGCGAGCTTCATGCTGTTCTCGAGCTTGGCAGGCGCGAGGTTGCGTGAGCGGTCGGCCTCGATATCATCCAGGGTATAGATATAGCTGACGTTGTATGCGTCGGTATAGTTCTCTTTGAGCCAGCGGTCGAAGCTCGTCATCTCCTTGGCCTCTGCCTTAGAGACGTGACGAGAGGGATCGGGCTGGTCGCTATCCTTACACCCACCGAGTGTAGCCACGAGGAGGGCTGCACAGAGGGAGAGCTTGATCTTATGTAGATACATAGTGTCTGATCTGATAAGGGGGTTTGTGTCTAGTACCCAGGGTTGGGCTCTACGCCTACCGAGAGGATGCTGGCAGGGATCTGGAGGGCACGGCGATGGTCGTCCGTCTTGAGCGTCATCGTCTCGCCCGTGTAGAGCTTGTGGGTGATCTCGATGCCGTAGCGCTTGATATCATCCCAGCGCGTACCATCGTGCATGCTGAGGATACGGCGAGCGTGGAGCACGGCGTGCATCATGTTCGTCTGCATACCTGGAGCGATGTCGAACTTAGGATGCAGGGGCTTGGAGACCGTCTCTTGCTTACGGATCATCGCCTCGCGTACATCATCCGTGTCGCTGGGGTTGATGACGACATTGTAGTAGTCGGAGATCTGCTGAGCCGTAGCGGCCTGTCCCTTCTTCGAGACGTACCAAGCGGAGAGGTCGCTGGCAGCACCGTCGAAGTCAGAGAGCATCACGCGGGCCTCAGCTCTCCACAAGAGGACGCGGTCCACTGTGAAGGGAAACGCCACGACGTGGGGCTGACCCGTGCGGGCTACGACGTCAGTGATCTCGAAGAGCTCACGATACTTGGGGTAGTAGAGTGCACCATTGTTCGAGCCGAAGAGGCGGTCGTAGACGGGGAAGTAGCGTCCCCATGGGCCTGGGCTACGATAGGTCTGCGTCGAAGCTACGTGCCCGTTGTGAGCGTAGCGGTAGGACGTCAGCGCACGGACCCAGAGTGAGCGCGTGACGATGAGCATGAGGTTAGCAGGCTCGTCATCGCGGATATAGGCATGGCAGATCTCATCGGCGTTGGTCAGCTTGTCGTACTTCGACATATCGCGCAGATTGGAGACGGCACCTGTACCGAGCACTTCGTCTGCATACTGCTTGGCCTTGTCCCACTTCTCGTAGTAGAGGTAGAACTGCGTAGCGAAGGCCTTCGCTGCTCGCGTCGTGAAGTGGAAGATAGGCTTGCTGTAGCGGTCGTCATTGATCAAGGGAATACCCTCCTCGATGTCCTTAGCGATGAGCTCGTAGACCTTCGCCACGGAGAGGCGGGGTACGGCACGCTCGAGCTTCGTCTCGGGCTTCGTGAAGTAAGGGATACCGAGATCCTTGTCGCTGGTGCGGCCGTTGTAGGCCTGACCGAAGACATTGACCCAAATGAAGTTGGTATAGGCACGGCAGAGGAGCGCTTCACCGCGGGCGGACTGCAGCTCCTTGGGATTGCCGAGCTCTTCGATGGACTTCAGAGCTTGGTTGGCAGTACCGACCATGCTGTAGCAGGTACTCCAGAAGTTCGTCTCATCGTCCCAGGCCGTCCCACTGGAGGGCTCCCAGAAGAAGGCTTCGTGATTGCCAATGTGATTATCCTCGAAGAGGCGGCCGTTATCCTCGACGTTGTCGGTACGGTTCTCCGTGAAGCCCATAGGCAGGAGCGTCGGATAAGCCGAGACGAGGAGGCGCTCGATCTTGTCAGCGCGGTTGAGCTCTGTACGGGTATCGGGCATGGTATCTAGGTAGCGATTGCAGCTACCGAGGGCGCCTGCCAGGAGGCAGAGGCCAGCCATTCTATATAGTCGTTTCATAGTGTACATGATCCTATTGCATGATTAGAAGCCAATGTGCACCGTAGCCGTGACCTGCTTAGGCAGCGGGGTAGCTACCCCACCCGAGCGGAAGAACTCAGGGTCTTGGCCATAGAGCTTCTTGTCGGCGTACAGCAGAGCGAGGTTCGTGGCCTGCACCTTGAAGGAAGCACTCTTGAGGAAGCCCAGGCGCTTGATGAGAGGCGTAGGCAGCGTATAGGTCAGTGAGACCTCCTTGAGGCGGACGAAGCTACCATCAGCGACACGAGCCGTAGAGTAGTTGTAGGCTGCATAGCCCGTACCGAGGTTGGAGTAGCTGTAGTGGTCGCGCACCGAGGCGATGACAGGGATATCCGTCTTACGCTCATCTCCGAGGGTCGTCCAGCGATTGCGGTATTCCTTAGGCGTAGCCCAGAGGTCGGAATAGGCAGCATAGAAGGAAGGATCCAGGCGGAGCTTGTTACCACCCGAGTAGGTGATGAAGACGTTCAGCTTGAAGTTCTTGAACGTGAAGACGTTCCCGAAGCTACCATTGTAGGTAGGCTCTGACGAGCCCTCGTACTTGAGGAAGTCCAGATCATCGACCTGCTGGAAGTTGATATCACGATAGTTGCGACGCGTGACCTGCTTCCCATTGACCATGAAGGTGGGGAAGCCCTCTTCATCGAGCCCTGTGAAGGGGATCGAGAAGAGCGAACGTACGGGATAGCCCTGACGAGCGAAGCCGTTACCGGTGAGGAAGTTGAACATGTTGCGCTTCGTATCGAGCTCAGTGACCTTATTGAAGGTCGAGCCGAAGATGAAGTCCGTCGTCCAGCTAAAGTCCTTCGACTGGATATTCTTCGTCGAGACGGAGAGCTCGAAGCCGTGGCTCTTCATCGAAGCGACGTTGCCCCAGCGAGTCCCCCCGATGGTATAGGCTGCACCGATGAGGTCGAAGTTGTTACGCCAGTAGATGTCAGCAGCGATGTTGAGGCGGTTCTTCAGCAGACCCATATCGACACCGAAGTTCAGCTCATGCTTCTTCTCATAGGTGAGGTCTTCGTTCTCGAAGCTACCGATGTAGTTACGGTTCTCCGACTGCCCAGCCGAGGGTCTCCAGGCCGCGCGGCTATAGATGATGGCGCGGGAGTTGGTGACCCAGCTGGGGGCAACCCCTACGAGGGAGTATGAGCCCTTGAGCGTCAGGTGCGAGAGGAGGTGCTGCTTCTCGAAGAAGTCTTCGCTGTGGGCGTTCCATGCACCAGAGATATTCCAGGTGGGGAGCCAGCGAGCCTTGCGCGTGCGACCGAGTCTATTCGTCCCCTCGTAGCGGGTCGTACCCGTGATCGTATAGCGGCCCTTGTAGGAGTAGGTGGCGTTGGCGAAGAAGGCGACCGAGCGGCCGAAGCTCTTCGACAGGCCGTAGTAATCCCAGTTCTTCTCCGTGAGGCGCTTGAAGGCGCGGTAGTCCCAGAAGGGCGTCAGGCCACTGTCGTACTGCATACCCCAGCCGTCCATCCAGCGCGAGACGCGGTCCTGTGAGTTGACTTCGGAGCCGAGGTAGGTATTGATGATGTGGTCGTTGTTGAGCGTCGTATTGTACGTAGCAGAGGCACGGAAGTCATAGCTCTCCATGGTGCGCGTCTGCGTATTGTAGAAGCCCCCAGCAGGGAGGATGGTCTCAGGCAGTGAGTTGGGCTTGTCCTGATCCTTCCAGAGGTACTGGTTGCCATTGCGTACGGTAGCGTCCTGCATAGCGCGGAAAGCGAGTGCGCGGTTAGCATACTCCGTGACGATGCTCTCCATCGTCGTACCCGAGTCCTTGTAGGCACCGAGCAGCGCGAGAGTCAGCCCCTTGATAGGCTTCCACTTCAGCTCAAGCTGGAGCTTGATATCCTTTACACCGAGGTCGATATAGTTGTTGTCGAGCTCGTGCTTGATATTGAAGGGAGCGTAGTCACGGGTGTAGAACTCATTGGGGTCGAGCGTGCGGCTCGTATTGAGCGCGTAGGAGAAGGGGTTGATGTCGAAGCCACGTGACACCTCACCAGTAGTGGCGTTAGCATCCTGAGTGACCGTACCTGGAGCACGCTGCATGCGTGAGGAGAGGTTGATCAGGGCAGATACCGAGAGCTTGGGTGAGAAGGTATAGGTAGCGTTGAGGTTCCCCGTGTAGCGGCGCACGTTGCTGGCACGCATCCATCCTGGGTCGAGCATAGCCGAGACTGATACATAGGTCTGGAGGTTCTTCGTCCCCCCTGAGAAGCTCAGTGAGTGATTCTGAATGAGGGAGGGAGAGAAGAGTTCGCTGAACCAATTGGTATTGCGCATCTCTGCATCGCGAAGGTAGTTAGCACGAGCCTCGGGCGTGTTCTCCAGCCCGAAGACCCCCGTCGTGGGATTGTAGTCGTGCGTCAGGTGGTACATCTTCCCGTAGATACCTGAGGAGCTGTAGTTGTAGACGCGGGCGAAGTTCAGCCAGCCCTTACGCTCCATCTCGTTGTAGACCTCCATCTGGTCCTGCGAGTTCATGATATTGTAGTCGCGGTAGCTGGGCACAAAGCGCGAGGTGAACTCTCCCGTATAGGAGAAGGAGCTGCTACCCGAGCGCCCCTTCTTCGTCGTGATGACGATGACCCCTGCCATAGCCTTTGCCCCATAGATGGACGTTGCCGAGCCGTCCTTGAGGATCTGGAAGCTCTCGATATCGTCGGCATTGAGGCCTGCGATAGCCGAGCTGAGGAGTGTCGTAGCGTCCCCTGAGCTGAGGTCATCAGCACCGACGTCGACGACATCCTCCTGGATGACCCCGTCGACGACCCAGAGGGGCTTGGACGAACCCATGATCGAGGTCGCCCCACGCACGCGGATCTTAGGTGCTGTACCGAAGGTCCCCGAGAGGTTCTGCACGGAGACCCCTGCGGACTTCCCTTCGAGACCGCGGCTGATGTCAGCCATACCTGCCATCTTCACCTTGTCGGCCTTGAGCTTGTCGCTCGCACCCGTGAAGAGGCGCTTGTCGGTGGCGACCATACCCGTGACGACAATATTGTCGAGGGTGGTGGCTTCGGGCTGGAGCTTGATGACCATACCGTCCTTAGCCGTGACGGTCTGGCTCTTGTAGCTCACGAAGCGAATGAGGAGCTGGTTCTTGCCAGCAGGGAGCTTGATGGTGAAGTCACCCTTGGTGTTGGTCGTGACACCCACCTTCGTCCCAACGACTAAGACGGAGGCCATAGGTAGGGGATCTCCGCTTTCGTCGAGGACCTTGCCTCGGATGGTCTGAGCTGTACCCTGGGCTAAGAGGTCGCCCCCTAAGCCAATGACCAGGCCTATCATCAATAGTCCTAATCGGATCCAGCCCATGCCCAATCGAAGTACTCTTTGATTGTTCATAAGCAGTGTGTAGTTTGTTTGTGTAAGTGATTAGCGTGTATGCATGGCGATGCAGGCGAAGGCAGAGTACAGAGCTGGGTGCTCGGGTCAGCTGAGTGATGCACTTCTCCCGTGGTATCGTGTAGCTATTTCTTCATACAGTATCGTTTAATCGTGATGGTGTCCGGTGACAGAGTAGAGGTCAAGGGTAGCTCATACTGCGGGACCACTCCATGGTACATTGGGCTCGCGGCGCTACACCTTCGATTGGCGTGCTCTATCGTTGTCAAATGTATGGATTTCCTTTATACACACCAAGACTCAGACTAAATTAAATTCACGGCAGGCGACCTGCCGAAAATACCGAAATTCCCTCGCGCTGATATTTTCTAAAATAATTGCCTTTCAGAGCCGTGACAAAAGGATAGCACTCACAGCGTATTCAGGCGTTCCACTCTACCCCAACCCCTACAGATTGCCACATTTCCCCACGATTCTGTGGCACAGGCTCCCACCTAAGCACTCTACGCAGAGGTAAAGGAAAGCACAAATACCCTTGTATTTCATACCGTATTTGCCCCTCCTTCGGGGTCATTCTTCACCTCCTCAGAGAGGCTTTTCTGAGGGGCTGTAGCACAGAGCAATACGAGGGCGAGAAAGTAACCTATAGTGGTCGGTGGGTGAACCAGTACTGGTCAGATGAGTGACCACTACTGGTTGCATTCACCCCAAAAAGCAGCGCCCCCGAAGGATGACCTTCGGGGGCGCTACTTAATATATATGTATAGGGCTTATTCGCTGGGGAGGATATCGCCGAGGATAGCTGCCGTAGCACCGCACTCCTCGCTGAAGTAAGCACGGGTACGTGCCTCAAGAGCCTTGCACTCTTCCTCCGAAGAGAAGCGGTGGAGGAGCTGCGAGAGCTCCGCCCGATCGTGCAAGATGAAGCCTGAAGAGCGCTTGACCAGCTCACGCACCTCACGGTGCTTGTGGATCTCTGGGCCGAAGAAGACGGGGATACCATATACCGCAGCCTCGAGCGTATTGTGCACGCTCTTGCCGAAGCCACCGCCTACATAAGCCCACCTGCCATAGCGGTAGACCGAGGAGAGCAGGCCGAAGCAGTCGATGATGATGCAGGCTGTGCCCTCAGGTAGACCCTTCGCTTCGTCATACTCGGAGAGGCGAATGGACGGGCGCTTGAGCCCCGACTCGATAGCTCTCAGGTGCTCCTCGTGGATCTCATGCGGAGCCAAGACCAAGGCGAAGTCCTCGGGAGCCTCCTCATTGAAGTAAGGCAGGAGGATATCTTCATCCTCGGGCCACGAGCTACCGACGACCAAGAGGCGACGGCCACGAGAGAGCTCCGCTACCGCAGGGATATCCTTCGCTGCACGGGCGATCTCCTCGACACGGTCGAAGCGCGTATCCCCTGTGACCTTGACCGACTCGACGCCATGCTCCACGAGAAGCGTGCGCGAAGCCTCGTCCTGCACGTAGAGACGGCGGAAGAGGTGTAGCAGACGCAGGTACCAGCCTCCGTAGCTACGGAAGAAGAGCTGGTCGGGGCGGAAGATCGCCGAGACGAGGTAGGTAGGGATAGAGCGCGTAGCCAGCTCGCTGAGCATCGTAGGCCAGAAGTCGTACTTGATGAAGATAGCTACCGCAGGGTGCGCCAGATCAAGGAAGCGGCGCACCGATGAGGAGCGATCCGAAGGCAAGTAGACCACGACATCTGCCCCAGCATAGTCCCGACGCACCTCATAGCCTGAGGGGCTGAAGAAGGAGAGCAGGATCTGATACTCGGGGTGCGCCTTGCGCCACGCCTCCATAAGCGGACGGCCTTGCTCGAACTCTCCCAGCGACGAGGCATGGAACCACACCACGGGACGATCCGCCGTGAGCCCCTTGAGGCGCTGAGGAGTCTCCCGACGCCCCTCGATGATGAGACGAGCCTTCCGATGGAAGGGAGCCACCAGATGCAGCAGCGCCGAGGCTGCTATGCCAGCTATGCTATAGAGTGGATTCATGCAGTGGGTACGACCCGCTTAGCCCAGGACTTCGATAGCACGCTGCAGACGCTGGAGGGTCTCTCCACGGCCGAGCAGTGCGGTGATATCAAAGAGGTGGGGACCCTTAGCAGCACCGACGAGTGCCAGACGGAAGCAGTTCATCACCGCACCGAGGCCGTAGCCTTTCTCCTCGATCCAAGCCTTGACGACCTCTTCGGTCGCTTCGCTGGGGAGGTCTTCGGGCTGGGTAGCGAGGAGTGCAGCGAGCTCCGTGAGCTGGGCTGCGCTGTCTTCCTTCCAGCGCTTCGTCACGGTCTTCTCATCGTAAGCCGTGGGGGCGGTGAAGAAGTAAGCGATCTGCTCCTCAAGCTCGGGGAGCGTCTGAGCACGCTCCTTCGTCAGGGCGATGGCGCGAGCTACATAGTCTGCGTCGAAGGTGATGCCTGCTGCCTCGAGACTGGGGCGCAGGAGGGCAGCCAGACGCTCATTGCTGGAGGTCTGGATATAATGATGGTTGAACCACTTGCCCTTCTCGTAGTCGAACTTTGCACCAGCCTTGCTGCACTTCTCGATACGGAAGTAGCGGATCAGCTCCTCCATACTCATAACTTCCTCGTGATCATTACCGGGGTTCCAGCCGAGGAGTGCGACGAAGTTCACGACAGCCTCGGGGAGGTAACCGCTCTCGCGGTAGCCAGAGGACACCTCACCCGTCTTGGGATCGACCCAGCGCAGGGGGAAGACAGGGAAGCCGAGGCGGTCGCCGTCACGCTTGCTAAGCTTACCGTTACCCTCGGGCTTGAGGAGGAGTGCTAGGTGAGCGAAGCGGGGCATCGTGTCGCGCCAGCCGAAGGCTTCGTAGAGAAGCACGTGCAGCGGTGCGCTGGGCAGCCACTCTTCACCACGGATGACGTGGGTGATGCGCATCAGATGGTCGTCGACGATGTTCGCCAGATGGTAGGTAGGCAGGTCGTCAGCGCTCTTGTAGAGCACCTTGTCATCGAGGACGGAGCTATTGAAGGTCACGCGCCCACGGATCATATCGTCGACCTCTACCTCTACGTCGGGCGTGACGAGGAAGCGAACGACATACTGCGCACCGCCTGCGATGAGAGCGTCGACCTCCTCACGTGGCAGGACGAGCGAATTGCGCATCGAGGTGCGGGTTGTAGCGTCGTACTGGAAGTTTGCTACCGTCTTACGCTTCTCCTCCAGTTCCTCGGGCGTGTCGAAGGCGATATAAGCCTTGCCTGCATCGAGGAGCTGCTGGACGTACTTGCGGTAGATATCGCGACGCTCGCTCTGACGATAGGGGCCGCAGTCCCCACCATAGCTCACGCCTTCGTCGAAGCGGATACCGAGCCACTCGAGAGCCTCGATGATATAAGCCTCCGCCCCTGGGACGAAGCGCTGGCTATCTGTATCCTCGATACGCAGAAGGAGCTCACCGCCGTGAGCCTTCGCGAAGAGATAGTTATAGAGAGCTGTGCGGACACCGCCGATATGCAGCGCTCCCGTAGGGCTGGGAGCAAAGCGAACGCGTACTGATTCGTGTGACATAGTGCTATGGTGATATGCTTGTTGTGTGGATGCTGATGCGACTATCGCCCATCGTCGGATGGGAGCTGGAGCGTCCAGCCCGTGTGGCTGTCGAGCTCCTGCTGTAGGAGGGTGAGGCTCTCAGCCTCGAGAGGTGCCCCTTCACTCAGGGGGCAGGTGGGGGAAATGAGATGTATGGTACCTGAAAGGAATATCGTGCGCTCCCCTTCGCCGACGAAGGGAGCTAAGATGAAGCTCCCTGGCGTGCGCTCCTCGATGAGGACCGAGTGAGCGACCCAGCGCCCGAGGCGCAGGTGGTGACTGGCATAGCGAGGCTGGAGAGTGAGGGACATACGGGATGGTTAGAGTGCCGTAGCGGAGTCATCGCCAGAGAGCTCCGTAGCGGGCTCCTCCGACTGAGGCTCGTCGGCTGGAGTGGGTGTAGGCTCGGGAGCCGCCCCCGTATAGCGGACAAGGCTGAAGCTATCGACGACAAAGAGCGGGCTCTTACTCTTGGGGAGGCGACCACGCAGCAGCCCATAAGCCGCACGCATCGTCTTACCGCTGGGTATGGTGATGGCGACTTGGTTGAGGCCAGGATGTAGGGAGGGAAGGGTCTCGGCTTGCTGCGTAGAGTCCGCATACTGCAGGCGGAGCTGGAGCTGAAGTGCTGAGGGAGATGCCCCGCTTACACGGACGATGAAGCGGAGCTCCGTACCACCCGTATAGCTGACGCTGGGCTCGAGGGCGAAGGAGCGCTCGACGTAGCTCCCTGCGAGGTAGCGGCTGGCACTATCGCGTAGGAGGTTCACCGAGTCGATATCGTGCGCCGCCCACAGGCTGCGACGTCGCTCGATGCGGTCAAGGCTGTCGACACGTACCTGCAGCGTCGCTTGGCGGGACTCCAGCACCAGAGCAGCGTGCTCATAGAGCTTCTGATACTCGACGATCTGATGGCGTCCGTACCAGACGAGTGAGCTATCCCAGTCGGCCAGCGTATAGCCATAGCGGCTGAGGATAGCTTGGAAGCCCACGACACGCAGGCTGTCCTCGAGGCCTCGCTGGTTGAAGGAAGCCTCTGCCGTGAGCATCTCAGGCAGGAGTTCCTTGACCGTCTTGAGGTCGATCTGCTTCCACTTCCCCTTAGAGCCACCGCAGGCACTCCCCCCGACAAGGAGAAGCGCCAGCAAGAGAGCCTTCAGTAGGCGGCTATGAGGCAGGGTGAAGCGAGACGACATAGTGCAAGACGACTAAGCTATTCCTCCGTATCAGTCTCCGTAGACGTATCCTTATCCTTTGAAGGGAAGAGGGTATCCAGCGCCGTGGAGAACGTGCGGCGATAGCAGAGGAGCAGGAGCGCCACACCTACAGAGATGCAGGCATCAGCGAAGTTGAATATCGGGCTGAAGAAGACGAACTGCTCACCGGCATGGATAGGACTCCACGAGGGGTAAGTCGTCTGGATGATGGGGAAGTAAAGCATATCGACCACCTTGCCATGCAGGAAGGTGCCGTAGCCTTCGCCCCAGGGGACGAGCTGTGCCACGGCCCCGCGGCTCGTGGAGAAGATCTCCCCGTAGAAGAGGCAGTCGATGACGTTCCCAAGTCCACCAGCGATGACGAGACCCAGCGTCAGGCAGAAGCCGAGTGAGAAGCGACGTAGGCGCAGCAGACGCACCAGATAGTACACCCCTGCACCCATCGCCAGTATGCGGAAGAGCGTCAGAAGGAGCTTACTACCGAGCGTGATCCCGTAGGCCATCCCTTCGTTCTCGACGAAGTAGATCTTGAACCACGAGGTGATCTCGTGCATCTCCCCCTCGACCATTGAGGTCTTGACCCAGATCTTCGAGGCCTGGTCAATGACGAGTAGGAGGACGATAAACGCCGTCGTCCAGAGGGTCGTCTTGGAGCTTCTTGTCATCAGTCGCGTGGGGGCTTACTTCTTCTCTTGGAGCTTCGCCTCGATAGAGAGCGTAGCATGAGGCACAGCGCGCAGACGCTCCTTGGGGATGAGCTTACCGGTCTGGCGGCAGATGCCGTAGGTCTTGTTCTCGATGCGGCGCAGGGCTGCCTGGAGATTGTGGATGAACTTCAGCAGACGCTCAGCCATGCGACCGGCTTCACCCTTGGAGAGGGAAGCAGCGCCCTCATGGACGGCCTTGAAGGTGGGCTGTGTGTCGGCTACATCATTGCTCTGATAGTCGACGGCACTCTCACGCAGGAGATCGTAATCGCGGATAGCTTGCTCGAGCTTCTGCATGATAAGCTCACGGAACTCCTGGAGCTCCTCGTCTGTGTAGGAAGTCTTCTGGTCACTCATTGTATAGTTATCTGAATTGTAGGCAGGGCGGAAGAGTACACCCGACCTGCCCGTGTGTTAGTTTGCCTTCTCTATATAGATGGGGATCATACGTTCGTCCAGATCAAGCTCCAGCGTGGGTGTGAAGCCCGTCTGCTCCTCGATGGAGACTGCCTGCACCTCCTTAGCGATATAAGCCGAGTAGACGCTGAGCACACGGTGGAGCTCTTCGTCCTCGGGCAGGAGGATGCGTACCTTGTCACTGACCTCGAAGCCGCTCTGCTTACGCAGGTTCTGAATGCGGTTGATCAGCTCACGAGCCGTACCCTCGAGGCGCAGCTCATCGGTCACGGTGATATCCAGAGCGATGGTCAGCGTGCCTTCGTTGGCCACGAGCCAGCCAGGGATATCCTCTGAATAGATGTCGACGTCGTCGCGGAGGATCGTCACAGGAGCCCCTTCGACAGTGAAGTCGATCTGACCCGTGCGCTCGATCGTAGCGATCTCGTCTTGCGTGAACTCTGCCACCACAGCAGCGATAGCCTTCATGATCTTGCCATAGCGTGGGCCGAGCTTCTTGAAGTCGGGCTTGATACGCTTGACGAGCACTCCTTCGCCGTCGGTGACGAACTGCAGCTCCTTGAGGTTCACCTCACTGAGGATGAGGGGCACGACGGGCAGGATAGCCTGATGGTCGGCCTCGTTGACGATGGGGATCATCAGACGCTGCAGGGGCTGACGCACCTTGATATTGACCTTACGACGCAGGGCCAGCACCATCGAGCAGATGCTCTGCGCCAGGTGCATGCTGCGCTCCAGGCTCTCGTTGATCTCCTCACGGCAAGCGGTGGGGAAGTCAGCCAGATGCACTGAGTACTCCGTGGCACTGGTGCCCTTGCTGGTGAGGTCACGGTAGAGCTGATCAGCGTAGAAGGGTGCGATGGGCGCCATGAGGCGAGCCACCGTGACCAGACAGCGGTAGAGTGTCTGATAGGCGGAGAGCTTGTCCGTGGTCATCTCACCAGCCCAGAAGCGGCGGCGAGAGAGGCGCACGTACCAGTTACTCAGCTGCTCGGAGACGAAGTCACCGATAGCACGAGCGGCACGCGTAGGCTCATAGTCCTCCAGATCGCTATCGACCTCGAGGATGAGGCTATTGAGTGTGGAGAGGATCCAGCGGTCGATCTCGGGGCGCTCAGCATAAGGGAGCTCCTCACGAGAGGTAGGATCGAAGCCATCGAGGTTAGCATACAGCGCGAAGAACTGATACGTATTGTACAGCGTCGCGAAGAACTTACGGCGTACCTCATCGATACCCTCGACGTCGAACTTCAGGTTGTCCCAAGGCGACGAGTTGCTGATCATGTACCAGCGCAGGGGGTCAGAGCCGTACTTCTCGATCGTCTCGAAGGGATCGACAGCATTGCCCAGACGCTTACTCATCTTGTTGCCATTCTTATCGAGCACGAGCCCGTTAGAGATGACGGCCTTGTAGCTATTCGTTCCACGTACCATCGTAGCGATAGCGTGGAGTGTGAAGAACCACCCACGCGTCTGGTCCACCCCTTCGGCGATGAAGTCCGCGGGGAAGGCACGACCGCTGTCGAGCAGTTCCTTATTCTCAAAGGGATAGTGGAGCTGTGCGAAGGGCATAGCACCCGAGTCAAACCACACGTCGATGAGGTCCGTCTCACGGCGCATGGGCTTGCCCGAGGGCGAGACTAAGATGATATCATCGACATAGGGACGGTGCAGGTCGATCTTATCATAGTTCTCCTGCGTATATACCCCAGGGGTGAAGTCCTTCCAGGGGTTAGCCGTCATGAAGCCAGCTTCTACCGAGCGCTCGATGGCGTGGTAGAGCTCTTCGACGGATGAGATACAGATCTCCTCACGACCATCCTCGGTGCGCCAGATGGGCAGGGGCGTACCCCAGTAGCGGCTACGCGAGAGGTTCCAGTCCTGGAGGTTCTCCAGCCACTTACCGAAGCGACCCGTACCGGTGCTCTCGGGCTTCCAGTTGATGGTATCGTTGAGGCGCATCATCTCCTCACGGCAAGCCGTGGTGCGGATGAACCAGCTATCCAGCGGGTAGTAGAGTACGGGCTTGTCCGTACGCCAGCAGTGGGGATAGGAGTGTACGTGCTTCTCGATCTTGAAGGCACGACCCTCGCCCTTCAGCAGAAGTGCGATAGTCACATCTAAGGTCTCATCCTGATCGGTGAGCGTGTCGTCGTAGGCGTTCTTGACGTAGCGTCCTGCGAACTCCTTATATATATCTACGTTGACAAAGTCCTTGACGAAGGCGGGATCCATATCCTCCAGACGGAAGAGACGGCCCTGCATATCGACCATGGGGCGCACATTGCCATCACGATCGAGGACGGTCAGCCCTGCGATGTCGCTGGCCTTAGCCACCTTGTTGTCGTCCGCACCGAAGGTAGGTGCGATATGTACGATCCCCGTACCATCGCTCGTGGTGACGAAGTCGCCAGCGATGACGCGGAAGGCATCCCCATCGGGACGCATCCAGGGGAGGAGCTGCTCATAGCGCGTGCCTACGAGGTCCTTACCCTTCCACTCGCCGACGATGACGTAGGGGAGCTTCTTATCGCCAGGCTGATAGGCTGCGAGTGCCTCTTCGCCTTCGTGCTCCTTGCTGAAGAGCGTGTGCAGGAGTGCACGGGCTACCACAGCCGTGATAGGCGCACCCGAATAGGGGTTGAAGGAGCGGACAGCCACGTAGTCGATCTCGGGACCGACGCAGAGAGCTGTATTCGAGGGCAGCGTCCAGGGGGTCGTCGTCCAAGCGAGGAAGACGGCTTCACCATGGCCCGTCAGCTCGGCACGAGGGTCGATGATGCGGAACTGTGCGACGCATGTCGTATCCTTCACATCACGATAGCATCCAGGCTGATTCAGCTCGTGCGTACTCAGCCCCGTACCTGCAGCAGGCGAATAGGGCTGGATCGTATAGCCCTTATAGAGGAGGCCCTTCTTATAGATCTCGCTGAGGAGGTACCAGAGGGTCTCGATATAGCGGTTGTCGTAGGTGATGTAGGGGTGATCCATATCCACCCAGTAGCCCATGAGGCGGGTGAGCTGCTCCCACTCCTGCGTGTACTTCATCACCTCACGGCGACAAGCAGCATTGTATTCGTCGACGCTGATCTTCTTGCCGATATCTTCCTTCGTGATGCCGAGGGCCTTCTCGACCCCGAGCTCTACGGGCAGACCGTGGGTATCCCAGCCGGCCTTACGGTCGACGCGGAATCCCTTCATCGTCTTGTAGCGGCAGAAGATATCCTTGATCGAGCGCGCCATGACGTGGTGAATACCAGGCATCCCGTTAGCCGAGGGAGGCCCTTCGTAGAAGACGAATGAGGGCGCGCCTTCGCGCAGGGCAAGCGTGCGGGCAAAGAGGTCTTCCTCCTGCCACTGATCCAGCACCTTCTTATTGACCCCCGAGAGCTGGAGGTTATCGTATTCAGGGAACTTATGGCTCATACAGCGTCTATATTATATCGTCGTCGGGAGGAGCGACGAGCCGAGTGCGGCTATACCCCATCCCAAGGTAGTTCAAAAATTGATACAAAGATACAGCTTTCCATCGACGCAAATTCTATGCGTGCGATCCGACCTCCCCGCACCTTCCCCCCTCGATAGAAGTAACGTAAAAGAGAGCGCCCCCACGTAGTGTGTACCTTAGATACACGCTCCGTGGGGGCGCTGATTTATAATACGTAGTTATCGGAAGGCCTAAAGCTTTTTCCGAAGGGTCAGCGTGGCTTCTGCAGCAGGGTTTCCTGCATTTGCTTGGAAGACCAATAATGAAGGCTCCTTGCGGATCAGATACCATGTGTTTTTATCCATCGGGGGATTAAGTTCATAATCAACCTGAGTCTTTAGTGTGAAGATGCGATCTGTTAGCGTATAGTAATAGCGAGCCTGCACGTAATAGGGGTCCGTAGGATCTTTCGAATCGTAAGCACTAACCTCCACTTCTGAGTCCGAGAGGAAGTTCAGGTAAACAGAATAGGAGCCACGCTTGGCGTTCTTATATTCCAAAGTCCCATTCCAGACCGTCTGACGAAGCTCACCCTCAGAGAGCTGGGGAGGGAGTGGCGTGTCCTTCTTACAACTGCTGGCGAGGAAGAGTAGGCCCAATAGGAGCCCACAGAAGCTGAATATTCTTCGGTTCATAGTTCCATTAAGTTATATAGTTATATGTATTTGATTCGTAGATCTGCTGAAGGCTCGTATCACATAGAGAGAATAGGCACACAGAGATACCGATAAGAGTAGAGGCCGATTGCGCACCCCCTCTCAAGTGAAGACAACCTTCGGAGCAAAGGTAGCAATTAAATCAATCGGACAAGAGGGCTCTTAGAGAGGACGCAGGACACAAACTTGAGGGGGGCGCTACGTACCCATAGTGGTCGGTGGTATCAAGCAATAGTGAATAGGTATATAGAGCTATATAGGATGGCGAAGAAAGCTATATAGCTTTGTGAAGTGACCTCTATTAGTTTGTTGCTCCGCGTAGGGATAAAAGTTATAGACGAGTGGCAGATAAGTTTGGGCTACGTACGTGGCTCTAATATCTACGTACGTG
>ERZ1674082.49-NODE-49-length-28720-cov-89.376731_pt1 | contig 28720 bp, 20 predicted proteins | sample MGYA00581118_ERZ1674082 | MGnify/ENA primary metagenome ERZ1674082 (study PRJEB41354, sample SAMEA4873329) | human saliva metagenome | biome: human-associated habitat [ENVO:00009003]; feature: mouth environment [ENVO:08000002]; material: saliva material... | reverse complement strand
CTGATCCGTTCTCGTTGGTGGGTGGTAATCCGGTTTCTTTGGTGGATCCGTGGGGCCTGTCGCCGATTTCGTTTGAGGATTATGAGGAGTATCGTCAGGAGCGCATTAAGAATAAGGGTGCGATTATGGCGGCTCGTTGGTTGCAGGTAGCTGCTGTTGCGGCAGTGGTTGCGTCTGTATTTTGGGGTGGTCCTCTTATCGCGGCTATTGCTTGGGGTGCTTTCGCTGGCGGGTTGGAAGGTATGGCAGCTGGCTTAGAAAAGACAAAGAACGGTCAGATAGATTGGGGTCAGGTGATCTTGGAAGGATTGTATGGTGCAGCAAAGGGTGCGGTAACTGGTGGTGTTGCAAAAGTATTTACACACGCTCAAGTCTTTGCCAAAATTCCGGTAAACGGTTTTACGGAGAAGATGGCTTCCAAGGCGGGTTCCAGCAAGTTTGTACCTTCGGTCCTCCAGAAACCTGCTCAGAAGGCTGCTTCATTTATTAGCGCCCGTAGAGATTCCGTGAGTAAGACTAGTTGGATGACTAAGGACCCTGCGCCTTGGGTGAGGATGCAGAATATATCTGGTAAGTATGCCCCGGAGGTTGCGGGTGAGTCATTGTCTGCAGGTGTAGGATCCGTAATGGATTACACGAAGAAGGCGGAGAATTTTAAGGCTGAGGATGCTGCAGTAAGTTTTCTGTCTGGTGCAACAACCGGGTTCTATAAGAGCCTTATAACTGCTCCTGTGAAGGGTAAGTATTCAGCAAAGAGTGAGGGTGGCCAATACCTGTACGGTCCCGTGAAGCGGACTGTTGCTAATGATATGGCATCACGTGCGGCGAATGCTTCCGTTGATTGGATAGATAAGGGGGTTCAGCGCAGGTTGTTGAATGACTCTGCTCGGAACCCGAAGCCTGTCTCTGAGCGCCAAGCTGAGCGCTTGCTGGCAAAGGACTTCCAAGACGCTGTTATGGGTAATTCGAAGAGTAATTTCAAGTCCTTGGCTAGCGGTTATAAAGCTCGGCGAGATGGTGCAAATACGCAATCTACCGGTGTATCAGAGCAAACTTCTGGTACTGCTGAATCTGATGCGGGAGCGAGTGAATGATCGATGTTAAAAATAATATTTATTATTTTCTCCGGAATTATTTCTGTGCTAACCGTTATCTCTGTTGTCTACATCGTTATTAGGTATGAGATTAATCGACGCCAAGATAAGAAAAAAGAAGCACAGGGAATTTACATTAAGCGAGTAACTCGCGCTGAGACGTTACTCTGTCTATTCATTCCGGTGTTCCCTTGTCTTTCTGTTATAGCGAATATTCAAAGTGAAAATGTGAATATCTGGTTGAATGTAGCAATTACTATTTTTTTATTTTTCTGCTATCTTTATGCCCGCTATGTTTTTGTCGCTTACGTGAAGTTCTCCCCCGAGGGTATTGAGCAGCGCGTCTGGTCAGCCAACCCGACCCGCTATCCCATTAATGCGATAGACAGCGTCGTGTATTACGAAACGCTGAATGTTGAAGACCAGGATACGGTGGGGTTTTACACCCGATCAGGTGAGCAGATTGCTGCTTTTGGTCCCCTGACTCACAAGAATTACCGGCTCATGGCGATCGTACGGTTCAGGATTGAGCAAGAACGTTGGCCTGACATGAATAATCCCACTGATGTAGCTCAGGTAGATAAGCTGGACAATGGCTATATGACCATTCCTTATTTCAGGGGCCGGGAGAAGGTCACTGGCCTCGCTGACGTCGATATGTAGCACCGCATAGAGAAAGCCCCCGCGGCCGAGAGTTCACCCTCTCAGCCGCGGGGGCTTTCTGCATACCAGCGGTGGCTCACCTGAGCGCCACCACCACCCGTCGGTGAATGGTCGCCTGGTCTTGACCCGGGCCTTACGCCTAGTTAACTTTCTGGTCGATTAGCCCATAGAGCGCATCATGTTGCTCTATATTTCCGCTTATCAGAGCTTTTATCTGCATAGAGTATCCTTGGGGAAGGTGCGCTGCCTGCGGGTGGCGCGCTTCCGGATATTCACCAACCACACGAAACGAGAACCCGCCATGCGCATTTTCCTGATTATTATCTGGGGTATCCTGGCTTTCATCTCGGTAACCGGGACGCTCTACATCATTATCAACTATGAGATTCAACGCTGGAAGGATATGGAGCGCCGCCGCCAAGGCGCGTACATCCGGCGAGTTAATCAGGCAGAGGCTCTTCTAACAATATTTACCCCTGGGATTCCGTGCCTTTTTCTCTACCTTCATATTGTTGACGAGGGTTCTGCGGGTATCTTCTATGAATCGATTGCATTACTTGGGTCAATCGGGCTCATGATGTATGCCTGGTACGTACACATTGCCTATGTGAAGATCTCCCCTGAAGGTATTGAGCAGCGTATGTGGTCGGCGCGTACAACTGTTTACCCGGTCAACGCTATTGACGGAATTGAATACTATAAGGCACTTGCTGTAGATAGTCAGGACCTCGTCTCTTTCTATAGCAAGTCTGGGAAGCTGATTGCTGCTTTCTCTCCGATTATTCACAAGAATTATCGTCTGATGGCGATTGTGCGGTTCAGGATTGATAATGACCGCTGGCCTGATATGAATAATCCGAGTGATATTGCTCGGGTGGATGCTCTAGATAGTGGCCCTGATACAGTCCCGTACTTCAGGGAAAAGGAGAAAGTCACCGGTCTTGCCGACGTTGATATGTAGCATCGCATAGAGAAAGCCTCTGGGCTGAGAGATTACCTCTCAGCCCAGGGGCTTTCTGTGTACCAGCGGCTACTCACCTGAGCACCACCGTTAGCGGGTGATAATTGCGAAGTCGCTGCTGGACAGGTTCGTAAAATTACCAATCTGCGCGTTCAGGCGGCACTTAGAAGTCACCGACAGCGCCGTCACCACCCGCTGATCCTCAGACACCAACACATGCCCCGAACAACCATCCGAAAAACTAATCAACTGAGCATCCGGAGAAATCGCCTGAACCAGCGTCGAAAACTCACCCGTACGCGGCAAAACCATCAACGGATTCAACTCATCCGCACCACTGGGCCACACCGGAACCACCGTCACCGGCAAAACACTCTGATTCACCACACGAGAGGGAACCCGCAACTCAATCGAACGCAAACGCTGAATCGGGTACGCCGTCGAACGAACCTCCCGATCAGAAATAGCCTTCGACGTCTCAGAATCAATACGGTTCACCCACTCCTCAAAAGCACGCGAATCCTTAAACTCAGCAGACACATTCGCCCGAACCTGCACCACACCATTAGCCGGGATACTCACCCCAGACAGATTCCACGAACACGGAACATCCACCGCAGTCACACTCGACTGATTCTTCGACACACCAGAAGACGCCTGACCGGCATCCCACGTCACCGAAGCACACGAACCACCCTCAACACCGGGAAGCACCTGCAAAATATCGCCCCGAAGAGCCGACTTCTGCGAGGAAAACTCAAACGTCAGGCGGGCGCTCTTATCCCGCGGGTTATACGTACCCTCAATACGGGTACCCAAACCACTCGGCAAAGACGCCGAACTACGGCTCGACGCAGACCACGACTCAGCCGTCTTAGACGCACCCTTACCGCCGCTCAAACCCACAAAAGCGAGCACACCCACAAGAATCAAAGAACCCAAAATAGCGCCCCACACCAGCGGGCGGCGCAACGGCGAACGGGCAGGTTCCTCTTCCTCAACAACCTCATCAGGCACATATACCGGCTGCTCCACCACAAAAGGAGCGCGGATAACCGTCTCATTCTGCGCCTGACCCAGCGACGGCATGCCCGCACCATACAGCTCCGTAACATTCTGCCCAGGCACCGCAGAAACCGCAGGCTCAGCACCATGAACCACCGTAGGCGTGTACCCCACAGCACTCGAAGACACCTCAACCCAGCGAGGAAGCACCGTATCAGCCGCGAAACCCTCAGCCAAAAGACGCAGCTTAGCGGCAGCCTCAGCCGCACCAGGACGCTGAACCGGGTTCTCCGCCAACATCCCGTGAAGCACCTCAGCCACCTCAGCCGGAATCTGCGGCGACACCTGCACCGCACCACCACGCGCCGGAAGAGGACGCGCCGCCACCAACAACTCATGAAGAGTCACCGCGCACGCATAAACATCAACCGCCGGAGTAGCCACACCGTGCGCAGAACGCTCCGGAGCCATATACCCCGGAGTACCAGAAAACGAACGAGAAGCCCCCGAACCCGCAGAGCCAGTAAAAGAAGCAATACCGAAATCAGCCACACGAACCTGCTGATCCAGGGACTCCCCCAAAACACCGCTCAGCAGAACATTCTCCGGCTTAATATCCAGATGCATCACGCCCTGACGGTGAGCAAACTCCACCGCATTCAGAACCTGCACCATCAGACTCAACGCCAAACGAACCGGCAGCGGCCCCTCAGAATCCAGCTTCTGACGCAACGAACCGCCATGCTGAAACTCCATCACCAGGGCCAGCACGCCGCCCTCAACCACCATGTCCGTCAACGGCACAATATGAGGATGCGACAGCGCCAACAACACCGAACGCTCACGCACAAAAGACTCAAGAACCACAGGGTTCTCCGCAAGCTCCGGACGCAAAACCTTCGCCGCATACAGAGCCCACGAGCCGCTCATCGTAGCAGCCCACACCTCACCGACCGCACCAGAACCCACCCGGCGCACCAAACGATACGAAGAGCCAAGGGGAGCGCCCGCAACCAAGCCCCCAGCAGGCTGACCAGCAGCCTGCTGGGCAGGATGAGCATCACGACGCTCCGAGCCGGAGTACTGCGGCGAACCAGCAGGTACAGTCACGGGCTAACTCCTTAACATCAACTTCACAACAAGCAGGAAGACGCCCCAGACGGGGCGACCCCTACAGCAAAATAGCCGGTAAAGTTACACCATACCTCACCACACGACAAACAAGCCCTACAGTCCGCCACGGTGCTGAGAATCCTCAGGGCTCATCAGCTGCACCAGAACCGGCGACCCGGCAAGGAACGCGTAGCCACGACCAACACTCAGCTGAACCGGGGCACGCCTCGGAATAGAACCGAACATGTCCATATCCGTATCAACATTCGGCTGAACCACAGCACCAGTGCGGAACTTACGAATAGCCTTCGTCCAATGGCTATACAAAGGACGCAAATCAGTCGGCTTACCCGTAGCAATAATGTGAACGTCCGGGAAGTCACCCTTCACAATCGCATCAAAAACGTTCATCGGGTCATCCACACGGTCACCGTCATCAATCAGCAACAGCACCGGGCCCGCGGCATCCTGCAAAGCCGCCTGCACCTGAGCAGAAGCATTCTTGCTCTCAAACACCCGGTCAAAAACGCCCTCCGGCGCATTCACCAGACCGGAACGCTGATCGAAGACAGCCCAAACCTCCGGAACCTCCGCGGCATCCATGCGTGCGTTCTCTGCCGCGGTGGCATCACCATACGCCAACGCAGCAGACACCGCCTGCTCCGCCGCTGCCCTCGCCCGAGAAACCAGACGAGCAAACGCAACCAGCAGAGAAGACTTACCCGAACGCGGATTACCCGCAACCATGGCGTGCTCACCCTCGTACAGCTCGAAAGCACACGCCTCCAACGTAGCCTCCGCAATACCCACAGGGATACGCCACAGGCTCGGAGAAAACTCGGCAGCAGGCATGCTCTCCCACGAAACCCACGTCGGCAACTGACCAATTACATCACGCTTAGCAGAAGCCTGCGGGAAACGCTCACGAACCATAGAGACAGCCTCCTCCACACCAACAGCGGGAGTAGCCACCTGCATCTGACGCAGACGCTTCGGATCAACACAACGGCCGGGAACCGCCGCCGGAACATTCGTGCCGCGAATACCATGCGAGGAATAATCGTGAATATCGCTCAGCTGGAAGAACCACGTCTGCAACGAAGCATCAAGAATCTGCGAGGGAATATTCTTCGCGCGGCTCGTCGACACCACGCAGTGAATACCAACAGCAGGACCATCCGCATACACCCGGTAGAAATTCGCCAACAAATCCATGCTCACCGCATCAGAGAACTCATCACGCAGCGTCGCAAAACCATCCAAAACAATGAAAAGAGGCTTACGGCGTGACGCATCAGCACGGCGAGCATCCAGCTCCGACTTCACAAAACGCAAGAAACGAGCCTGACGTTCCCTCGCGCCCTGACCGGTACCCACAGCAGAAACAACATGCGGCAAAGAACCCAACGGCAACAATCCATCAGCGCCCATATCCACCAGAACAATATCGATGTCCTCCGGCGAATAATGCTGAGCCAAACCCAGCACCACAGACTGAATCGTCGTAGTCGTACCACTACCAGCAACACCCACCAACAGCAGGTTGCTCATCTCAATATTCCAGCCCATAGGCACCTGACGCTGCAGCTCAGGCTCATCACCCAAAGTACACATCAGAACACCGTCCAGGACACCACCAACAGTGGGAAGATCCGGATCGGGGAAGCCACGCACACCAAAATCAGCCAAATCAACATACGAACCCAACGGCTCAGGCCACACCTTACGAGGAGCAACCGCACCACGAGCCGCATGAGCCGCCACAACAGCATCAATCAGCAGATCCAGGTCATTCGCATCACTCGACGACACCTTCGGACGTGCACGCTCCGAACGAGGAATACCGATACTATCGGTTGCACGAATCTCCAGAGAAGTCACCACCTCAGTGCCACTCTGACCCGTCACCAGGGCAGTCTGCACCGGCGAAATATCATTCTGGCCCAGCTTCACATAGGCGCGACCCATCTGCGAACGCGAAATCTCCGAAGCATCCGGAACACCAATCACGTTCGAAGAATCCTCACGGCTCTGCACACGCAACGCCACACGCAAGTTCGTATTCGCCAGAATGTCATCATTCACCACGCCAGCAGGACGCTGAGTCGCCAGAATCATGTGAACACCCAGGGTACGACCCACCGCACCAATGCTCACCAGCGACGACAGGACATCCGGGAAGTCCTTTGCCAGCATCGCGAACTCGTCAATCACCAGCAGCAGGCGAGGCATCGGCTCCGGCGGGTTCGTCGCCAAATAATCCTTAATGTTGTCCACACCCTCGCCAGCGGCCGCAAACAGGCGCTGACGACGGTCCATCTCCGCCTCCAACGACTCAATAGCGCGGTGCGCCAACTGAGCATCCAAGTTGCTCAAAGTACCAATCGTATGCGGCAGACGCTCACACGTCTTAAACGCCGCGCCACCCTTAAAGTCAACCAGAATGAAGTTCAAACGGCTCGGATCGTGGTGCGCAGCCAAACCCGCCACCAACGAACGCAAAAACTCACTCTTACCCGAACCAGTGGTACCACCCACCAGACCGTGAGGACCGTCCTTCACCAAGTCCAGCGTGAACGCACCAGAGTCGCCCACACCAATCTCGGTGCTGAAACCATTAGCCTGCGACCAGAATGCCTCAATATCCTCAGCACCCGGAGGGGTCGGCAAACCAACCAGTTCAGGCAGCTTCACCAGCTGAGGCAAACCGCCGCCCAGAAGCAGACGCTCAGGGTCCTCATGATGCGCCAAAGTACGCGCCACATGAAGAGCATCCTCAGCGCTCACACCGGCGAGCACACCGTCAGTGACCGTGTAACGGCGGCGAGGCTCCGAATAGGTCATAGAAGCCTCCTCACCAATCTCCACGACCGAAGTACACGACGCAGGAAGACGGTCAACAGAAGAAGCCAACACAATACCGGCAACACGGCGAGCACCCGCAGCAGCAGTCTTATTCGCCATCAGACGCACTTCATCGCCATACGCCAAAAGGTCGCGTGCCGGCGACTCACGGCCCTCAGTGAGGGTATCCGAATCAACGACCACGCACAGGCCGCGGGTCGGAAGAGAGTCAATATCGTTGTAAAGAGAGCGCAGCATCTGATCCGACTGCTCCTTACCAGAAGCAAACCAACGCATCTGCTGGTTCTGCGCCATATGCATGTGAGGAAGCCACGACGTCCACACCCAGTCCTGCGAGCGCGCCGAATCAGCACAGACCGCAATCGTCATATCAGCAGGACCCGTGTGGGTCGCCGCCTGCAGCACCAGGCTACGCGCCAGGGCAAGAGACTGCTCACGCGGACCCACAATACCGATAGCGCCACCCTCACGCAGGTCAGCAACCAGCGGGGCATCCCACAGGGTATTGTGCTCAAGAATATGCTGAACCTCAGGCTCAGGATTGCTCGGCTTCGTCAGCTCAGGAGCCCAATGAATATGCCCAGTACCCACATGGAAAGTCAACAGGTCAGGGCTGGTGCTCCGGCGGCGCCACAGCGTCATCGCGGGAAGAAGCGCCCGCAGCTGAACGGCATCCGGTGCCGGGGCAAGGTCGTGAAGACGCTCAATTTCCTCACGGTTACTCAGAGCGATACGTTCCTTGAACTTCTCCATTTCCTGCTCAAAACGCACACGCTCCTTCACCTTATCCTTAGCGTGACGACGTTTCTGCTCCACCCACATGCCAATACTCAGAATGGGGCTGAGCATCGCGAAAAGGGCGTAACGAATCTCCTGCATAATGGCAACCATTGCCGCCGCCATAATAATCGGGCCCACCGCCATCGCAATATTGAACTTTGGCGGGTCAGAAACGTTCTTGCGGGTAGGTGCCTCCACCTTATCCGGGGCGCTCAATGCACCCTGACGCGGCGGACGGTTAAACGGTGCAGTACCCGACGTGCTCACATTCGGAGCGCTACCGGGGCGAGGCGCTGCCTTCTCCTGAGGAGCAGGCTGCAGAGTCAGAACACAATCCCCAACATGGATAGTGGTGCTCTCAGAAACAGTCAGACCCTCCTCAGGGATTTTCTGACCGTCCACAAAACTACCGTTCGTAGAACCCGGGTCAGTGATGCGCACCTTCTGAGTGTTTGTCGACTCATCATGAACCACCTGCAGGTGCAGATGTTCCCACGACGCGCTCGCCGTGGGCAGCACAATGTCGGCGTACGGGGAACGACCCGCCACTAAAGGACGCGAAGAGGGGATAGGGCGCGGCAGGGTAACCGTCGAACCACCGCTCAAGCACACGCTCCAGCCCTGCACCAGGGAAGGGTAGGAGAGCGGTGCCCTAGAGATGCGCATACCCTCCATCGGCTTGACCTCCGCCAGGGTGGAGGAGGCCGTCACCGGGCGGTTATCGCAATACAGCGGCTCGTCGGCAGGCAGAGAGGGGCCACCGGTCGCCTGGATGAGATCAGCGATGGTCGTCTCAGGCTGCCAGGAGTCTAGTTCATAGCTCCCGTTATGCTCTTCAAGATCAAGGAAAAAGCGCATAAGGTGTTCTCCAAAATAGATAAATCGTGAGCCCCGCTGGTGGACGGACTAGAAGTAAATACCCGAAAGCCGGGGTGTGATGGGCTGGCTCTGTACGGATTAGGCTTTGCTCGGAAAAGCTAGTCGCGAGATTCTGAGGTGAACGTGCGAAGCATCCACACGGGCGGATTCACCGCATCCGTTGAGGAAGACCCACCCTGAATCATCGAAGCTTCCGCGGTGGGGTAAAGAAGGCCCACCTGCCCGCCAGCGGCGTAAGAAGACGAAAAATCCAACGGATACGCGACCGTAGAATCTTTAGCGTCCAAACGAAGGGTTCCTAGAACCCGTCGAACCGCCTCGGGAGTGTATTCACGAACCTGGCTCGTGGCATACGCAAAAGCCAAGAGCGCGTTATGGGAGGGAGCATCTGCCCACGCTGCCGATTTCGAGAACGACTGTTCGCCTGACAAATCCTTGAGCGAAGAATCATTCTTCATACGTTCCACAGTTGAGACAAACGCCGAAGAAGCACGACCGGCATCATCAGCACTCAACGCCGCAGCACGTGCCTGCACACGCCCCACAACACGAATATTGTCAGTTAAGGAACCACCGTTCTCCAGAAGAAGACGCATAAAAGGCTCCGTCAAAGCTTCCTCACCCGCAATCACCGGAGAAGTAATACCCGCCCTCTGAAGAGAACGAAGCACCTTTGCCTGAGTCGACGCTGAACCCGTCAAAACCAGAACAGGAGAAGAACCCGAAGACTTGTCCCCCAGAAGGCGCGTCAGCTCCTTGAGAGTGTCTTTCATGCTGTCTTCATCAGCAGAAACCTGAACGCGGTTCGTATAGGGAAGGTCCGGTGCAGAGCCCTCGCCCGCATCCAGCAGGATGGTGCGCACACCATCAAGCTGCTGCGAAGAACCCGTGCTGGATGCACCGGCGAGCGAACGAATAGCAGTCGTATAGACCTGCTTCTCCTGCTCAGGATCCAGAGCAAAACTCCATACCCCATCGCCAGCATCTACCCGGTCATACGCCTCAATCACCGCAACATTGCGTTCCTTAGCGGCAGCCGTAGCACCCCGAAGATGCTCACCCCGAGAAACAAGCACAATACCCAAAGCACCCTCAGAAGAGAGCTTCTCTACCGCCTCACGGGCACCCTGCTCCGTTCCCTTATCGTTCGCATAAAGAACCTTCACAGAAGACTTACCCAAAGCCAGACGGTACTGCGCAACACGAGCACCCTGAGCATTCAGACGCCACGCAGACCCCTCAGCATCATCACCAAAAGTAGCGACAACACCAATAACAGGCTCACGACCAGACGCAGGAAGAGAAATAGCCTGCTGAACCGTCACCGCAGATGCAGGGTTCGTACCCGTGCCAAGCGGCAAAGGCTGAGGAGTCACAGCGCGCACGCCATACCAGATCCCCACCACCGCAAGGCTAAACAGCACACACAGACTGACACACCACACCACGGTGCGCTGAGTGAGCCGCCTGCCCTCGCGGCGGTGAGGACCTGAATCAGAGCCCAAATGAGGGGAAAACCCCACGGCTAATCACCAATCTGGAAGGTGTACACCGTCTTCACCTCTGCACTGCCAGCATTCGACAGGTGGAAGGTCGGCAGCGAACGCAGACGCTGCAGGGATGCCTTGAACTGCGCCTGACGCTTCTGCAGAGCAGCAATATCCTCAGAACGGAGGTTCGTGTAACCCTGAGCATTCTGCATCGCCAAAGCAAGCTGGTAATCAGCCGCACCAGCCTTCGCGCTATTGCTCTTGAGCGCACCCAAGAGACCAGCGCCCTCAGCGTTGCTATCGCCCAAATCGAGCATGAGCTTCGACAGGTCGTTATTCAGCTGAACGGATGCACCAGCCAAATCTCGGGTAGCGTTCTCAGCGCGGGTGCTCAGAGCAACCAGAGAACGCTCAGTCACCGAATCCAGAGACTGACGCAGGCCCTCAATACGATCATTCATATCCTTGTGCTGAACCTCGATAGACTCGCCAGCCACCTGAACCACAGTATTCGCGGTATCAGTAATGCCAGCAACCGAAGCGGAGAACGCCTCCTTAGCAGCCGAAGCGCTAGAAGAACCATCGCTCGAAACCTTACGAATCTCCTCGCTAATCATGCTCGTCAGGCTCTCGCGAGTCTCATTGGCAGACTCCTTGAACGCTTCCTTAATAGCGGTGGAGAGGTCAGCCTGCATGTTCGTCATATCCTCCAGGTTCTTACCCAAAGCATTGACAGCATCCGAAGCTGAATGGATACGATCACGCAGAGAAACCTTAGCCTCATCAGTAGGCTCTTCCTTCTTCTCCGCGTCCTGGTTCTGCGCGTTTGCGGCATCGTTCAGGGTCTTCTCAACCTCGCCCAGGGCACCATCTACCGCGTTCACAGCATCGTTAAGGTCCTTGGCGTCGCGAGCCAGACCCTCCTTGGGGTCATCCATCGAAGTAGCGGCAAGAACCTCATCCCACGCAGCTGCCGCGGCAGCAATACGCTGCTCCATCGGAGTACGTGCGGCAGGGGTATTCGACGTGTAGGTACGCTCGTTCGCGTTCTCCACCGTAATGACGCGAGTATTACCTTCCGTAGCAGTAGGCTCGGCGGAAGATGCCTCAGAGGACGGAGCGGCGGAAGGTACCTCAATCTTCTTCGACGGCTCTGCGGAAGGAGTTGCAGAAGCAGACTCAGACGGCGCAGGGCTAGGAGCCTCAGACGGCGCCTCAGAAGACGGGGAAGCAGACGGCGAAGCCGCGCCACCACAAGAAGAAGCCGTCAGGTATCCACGCAGATGCTCCACCTGCTCAGCAGACAGAGAACCGCCACGCTCAGTAGACAGAGCACAAAGCTGCTCCGCCAGTTCCTTATTCTGAGCGCTCATAGAACCAGAACCGTCCACCAGCTCTGCACGAGCAGAAGCCGCACGAGAATGAACGTTCTTGATGCTCTCAATCAGACGGTTCGACGTTTCCTTCATCTGATTCACACTCTGACGAGCCGCACTAACCTTCTCACTCAAAGAACGCACAGCATCAGCATCAAGAGAAGACGGGTCCTTCTCCACCTGCTCAACAAGCTCATCCATCTGACGCTTCAACGCCGAATAGTTGTTATTCGCACCCTTCAAATACTCCGGCTGCAGGTGATCCACAATCTTCTCACCGGTAGCAACCAGCGCAATCAGAGAGCTCTGCACCGTCACCGACGCACCGAACAGGGCGCAGGTCACCGAACCGTTAGAAGAACAAGTCTCAGCGGTCGGGTGTTCCGGGCCGACAATCTCACGAATCGAAGCCGTAAGATCCTGCTGGCAATCCGAACTTGCCTCCGCATACGCATTCAGAACAGCAGACAGCTGAACCAAATTACCGTACACGCTACGGCTACTCGCACCCTCCTCACGATGCACAACACAACGACCGCCGCTATGCGAAACAGACACATTGGGGCGCGCCGTCGTATCACCCAGCATCGAGTGAAGAGCAGCAACAGTACGCTCCAACTGAGAAATCAGCTGAGAATTATTAGTACGCGAAGCCTCAGAAAGATCCTTCTGCAGGCTCTCAATATTCGCCTGCAGACCCTGCATAGTCTTCGTCAATGATTCATTCTGAGTCTTCAGATGCTCGGCAGTGTCCTTACCCAAGGTCGCAGACGTATCATCCAGGCTCTGACGCACCTGGGCAACCTGCGAACTAGCGCTAGTCAACGTCGTATTAACCTCGTTGACGGTATCAATAGTGCGCTGCAGAAGCGCCACCTGAGACGCATCCTGAGAGGTGAAACCGTTAGTAATGATTCCTGCACCAGACAAATCAGAAGCAAAACCAGGCTGCACCGAAATATTGAAGGTAGGCGCACTAAAATCCTTCGCCTTGACCTTCAACACAAAAGAAGAGGAACTACCAGTCACCGGAGGCGCGGAAATAGCACCCCACTGAACAACAGCCTTACCTTCATCATTGGTGCTCACCACACCATTCGTGGACGAATCAGCCGCATCAGGGGTCGTAATAACCTGAGTAGGAGAACCCGAGAGAACAGTAGAAGCAGCAATAGAGAACGGAGTACCAACCGGTGCGGGGCTAGTACGGCTAGTACCGGACGCATCATAGGTGACGTCCTCGGTCTTCACCGTCAGGTTCTCGACCGTAACCTTAATCGTGATTTCGCCACTGTAACCATTCAAATCATTCAGGTTAGTGCCGCTACCGCGCTCAGTAGAATACTGCAGGCTCACACGCACAGGAAGGTCATTAACGACGTCCTTCGGCTTGAACTGCACATTGCTCGAGGAGCTCGTACGATCCTTGTCATTGACGTAAATGTTGGTCGACTCAATTGACGAAACCTCGCCGTCACGACCCATCTGAATATTCACGTTCTGCAGAACATTAGTAGCGTTCTCTACCTGGCGGGGACTCTGAGAAGTAACAGTACCCTTATCGGAAGGGGTGCTGTTATTGTTCGTGCCCGTGGAGCAGGAAGAGAAAATAAGTGCCGTCGTGACACCCAAAATCAAAGGGAAGCGGAGTAGACGCTGACGCGCTGTGGTGTGGTTGGTCATGATGATCTTTTCGTTGAGTTATATACCGTGCAGACACACAACAGCGACAAGTCTGAAACGCCACTGTATAGTGCCCACCTGAGTGGATAGGGTCAGGGGCAAAGCCGGAAAGAGAAAAAGCCCCGTACCACTTTATCAGTCCAATATGGGAAGGTTGATATTTTTTCCTCCTAGTCGGTGCCTCATCAGGATATTCAATTCAACCTTGAGGTGATAGTTAAAGGTATTTTTCATTTCGTTTCAACCTAGTGCACTTACCGAACTCTGTTTGACATAGAAAAACCCCGCGGCTGAGGTCATCCCTCAACCCAGGGCTTTCTCTATACGGTGCTCCACGGTTTAGCTGGCTGCAGGTTCAGCCTCCGGCTCCTCCTCGTCTTCCTTCTCGGGAATAGCAACACCCACGGTCACGTACCTCTTCACCAGCAGGTACGAGGCGATCACCGGCACCACATACACCAGCGACAACCCACTACCGGACTGCACAACATCCACGGCAAGACGAACCGCCGCCAAACATCCACCCAAACCCACCAGGGCTACGCAGAAGCCACGCAACACGTCATACCCGGCAGTGCCCTCCTCAAAGGTCGACGCCCACAGCTTGAACAGGGTGCGGCGCACAAAAATCAGGAAAACCGGCACCAGGCACAGCACCACCGAAACACCCACAGGCTCATAACCGGCAGCAGCGAAAGAAACCACCGGAATCAGCAGGCAGAAGAGCACCATCAGGGCGCTCACACCCAGCACCACGGTGCGCACATACCGGTTGATGCGCTCCATACGGTACAGGTTAGGGATCTCCTCGTTCGGCTGCGCGGCGTTATAGAAGAACAGCAGCAGAACCAGTGCGGACGCCGCCACATACCAGGGAGCGAAATTGATGCCGTCCACCTGCGGGGTGGAGGCAACCGGCGGGACACCCGCCAGGGAGAGAGCAGCGAGCAGAGCAATTGCGGCAACGCAGAACGTGCCCACCGTCAGCAGAAAGTAATGGTACGCGCCGCCGTTCTTGGTGTTTTTCACGCACTGCTCATGCGTGCCGTCAATCGTCACGACCGAAAACAGCATGATCGAGATGGATAGGATGCTCCACGCGTATTCACCCGTCATGACGGGGACAAGCATGAGAAGAATGGATATAGAGAAAAGAATCCACAGGCATACTCGCTGCAGGGTCGGTGAGGAGGCGAGGACCTCTCCAAAAAAGCCGATGATAAAGTCGCCGATAAAGCTCACGGTGGGATCCTTTCTGCGGGGGGTGGGGTTACTCTTTGATCTCTTCAAAGCGGAGGACGCTGAAGTCGAATTCATCGTTACGGGTAGAGAAGGACTTGTATGCCCTGTATTTCTTGCCCGTCTTAAAGTTCTGGAGGTATTTGCGGATGGGGATACCATCAGGGGATTTGCTTGATGTGATGATTCCGCACTCTTCCGTTTCGAACTCACCGGAGATTGAGTAGGGGTCCTCATGCTCAATGATTTCGACGGAGGTAACAGTGCAGATAGCGGATTCATTGCCCGGGTTGTAGTTGGTCATAAAATGTAAGGACGCGAAGAACCCTAGAATGACTACTACGGTTATGATGGAGCCACGTGCATCCCATACATCTTTTGCTATGTCGCGAAGATACTCTATGAAGTCGACTTTATTCTTCTTTTTCTTGACGTACCTCTTTTTGCGGGTCTTCTTTATAGCCCCAGTTTCGGTAATGTAATTTGCCTCTGGGTAACTCTTTTTCTTTGAGGTGTTCCTTTTCTTTGAAACGTTCTTTTTCCTCGGGGAGTTCTTTTTCACTGCTCTTCACCTTCTTTCTGGGCTGCAGGTTGTTACTCTGTAATTTCTTCAAAGCGGGTCGTCTCAAAATCCTGTTCCTTTTTAGGTGATGAATTTGCGACATGGAATAGGTATTTTTTGCCAGGCTTGACGGTCTCAACATACTCGGGAATCTTGCGACCTTCCGGAGGAACAATCATCGTGAGAGTACCGCATTCTTCTGTCTCAAAAATACCTTTGGGTCTAATATCGTTCATACCGCTTACTGTGCCGCCGCGCTCTCTCGTATATGCCTTAGTTACGGTGCAGGTAGCGGTGATACCGTCACTGTCATCACGTAAGTCTTTAGGGACAACAAAGAACACGTACCAAAGAATGATGAACGAAATAATGAGCGCTATTCTCTGGCGGCGCTTGTAATTAATTTCCATCGGTTTGCCTCTTGTAGATAGTTAGCTTTCCTTGCTAGGTTTCTAGGCTTTCGTTGCCTTTTTGTGTTTCGCTGCTTACTTCGGTTGTGCTCATGGTGTGTACGTCCTTGTGCGGTAGTGGTTGGTGAATCGTGCTCGCCCCGGTGAGGCGGCAGGCACATCCTTAGCCTATCGCACGGTATCTGACCAGAAGGTTAACTGGGTGCAAGGCTCGGGTGAAGACTGGGCGACCATTCATCAGAGGACCAAGACCTGTGCGTGACCACCCAATTTCCTCAGCTACCCTGAGAACAAATCCGCTGACTTCCGCATCGTTGCCGGAAAGCAGCAAATCACCGATAGATAGAAAGGTTAGTGAGCGACCATGGTCAACACCATCATGCTTATTTTCTGGGGTATATACGGAGCCGTCGTCGGGTACAAAGTACTCCGAGCCGTCATCACCTACGAGATGAACCGGCACAAAGACAAGAAACTACTCGCAGAAGGCATCTACGTCGTTCGCCTGAACCGTTTTGAAGTCGCCTTCTGGTCGGTGGCAGCTCTCATGTTCCCGGTCCCTATGTTCATCATGCATATAGGGATGGACCTGGGATTTCACTGGTTCGACATCGCAGCTTTCATCATCTCACCCTTCTTCACGAGGGGTCTTCCTGGCATCCGCTACTGGTACGTTACGGTCTCCTTGGATGGTGTGGAACAGGTGGGCGACCCCTTCTACCCTTTCACCGCAATCGATAAAGTGGTGTGCAAGGACAATTCGGATCGTGAGCGTGCAGCGTCCCTTCATTTCTACACAAAATCCGGTGATGAGATTGTGACGCTCCAGCCCATCTACGGTAACTACCGCCTACCGGCTATTACTCGTTTCAGAATTGAGAAGAAACGCTGGCCAGATATGCGCAACCCCGCAGATCGTGCTCTGGTGGATGGGTGGACTAACCGTGAGTCCATTGTTTATTACTACTTGAGGCTGCAGGAGGCATCTGGTCTGGCAGATAGTAAGAAGCAAGCCAAGGGGAAATAGACCACAGATGCCATATAGAAGGCCTCGGGTGGTGCGAGTTGAAAACTCGCACCACCCGGGGCTTTATTTTTAGCTCATGAGCTGGTTATTCTTTGATTTCTTCAAAGCGGGTTGTCTCAAAATCCCGTTCCTTTTTTGTGGATGAATTTAATACATGAAATAGATATTTTTTACCCGGCTGAGCAGTTTTAACGTATGCGGGGATTTTCCAGCCTTCTGGAGCCCGATACATTGACAAAGTGCCGCACTCTTCTGTTTCGAAGACGCCCACCGGAGCATTATCATTCAGCTCGCCTATCGTGCCGCCTCGAGGCCTGGTGTATGCCTTCGTTACGGTGCAAGTAGCAGTGATACCATCACTGTCGTCTCGTAATTCATATGGAAAGCGTACGAGGATATAAATAATAATTGCTACGATGCTTGTCATGATTATGATATTGCTTGGACGCTTTTCACCAAAGAATCCTTCGGAGAAGCCTTTTATGCAATCTTTTATGCAGTCTATGATAAACATACTGAAACACTCACTTTAGAGATATCTGATTGGGTATGGATCGTGGGTGGATGAATCTGCAGACAGCCCGCCTCTTGGAAATATTATTCCTTGATTTCTTCAAAGCGGGTCGTTACAAAATCTTGATCTTTCTTAGGTGAACGATTAGACACGTGAAATAGGTACTTTTTTCTAGGCTGTGCGGTCTTGACATATGCGGAGATCTTCCAACCCTCAGGGGGCTCAAACATTGTGAGTGTGCCGCACTCCTCCGTCTCAAAGACGCCCTTCAAACCAATGTCAGTCATGCCACCAAGGTCCGTTCCGCGACGCTCTTGCGTGTACGCCTTAGTCACGGTGCAGGTGGCGGTGAAACCGTCACTGTCATCACGCAGATTTATAGGAATAATAAAAAAGATATACCCAACGCACATCGTCAGAAAAAGCATTGTTATTCTTTCTGACCATTTGTTATGAGACCCCATCGCTCACCTCATTAGTCTTCCGGGATTTCTTGATCTTCTGCGCTTCGCGGCGTGCCTCCTCGCGCGCCTGCTGACGCTCCAGCCTACGCGCCTCATTACGAGCAGCCCTACGGCGGCGACGCTGACGCTCACTCTTCGTCACACCCACCACATACTTCGTCTTACACAAGTCATAAAACTGGGCATAAATATCGCGCGAAGAGCCATACATCCCCACCACACTCATCACATCCAGACCGTCCTCCTCAGCCCAACGCCCATGATCGTCACGGTACAGCACCTGCGCCATGAGAATCGTTGCATCAAACTGATACGGGTCAAAACTACAAGTGCGCTTACCCATCTCAGTGCTGCCGATACGCAAGAACCCGTTCTTGCCGTTGTTCTCCACGTGGGCAAACGTAATCGAAGGGTAGGTGAAAGTGCGTTCCTTCCATCGCCAGTTACGCCACCGCACGCAATCCTCGCGTAGTTCGAGGTAGAAGGCGTAGCAGTGGTTCAGTGGGAGAGCGCCCAGCAGGCCAAGAGACACGATGCTAAAAATGAGGCCAGAAATTGCAACAGTAAATTCTTCTGTTCCTGGTTGGGCATCCCAGCGACCAAGAGATAGCCATATAAGCGGCATACCGACAAACCCGAGAATAGTTACAAACCAGAAGAAGATATATGCCAGGATGGGCCTCTTCTGTCTCTTATTCAGGGTGGGTTTGCCGAGCTTAATACGGATACCCGGTATCAGGGCGACGATAAGTCCTGCGAGGGCTCCGTCTTCTGCTGCGCTCATAGTGTGTACGTCCTTGTGCGGTAGTGGTTGGTGAATCGTGCTCGCTACGGCGAGGTGGCGGGCACGTTCTTAGCCTATCGCACCGTATCTGACCAGAAGGTTAACTCGATGCGATGCTCCGGTGAAGACTCGGCAACCACTCCGCAGATAACGCGAATCTGGGCGTAACCACCCAATTTCCTCAGCTACCCTGAGAACGAACCCGCACCCTCCGCACCGTTGCCGGAAGGCAGTGGGTCACCGATAGATAGAAAGGCTGGTGAGCGACCATGGTCAACACCATCATGATTTTCATATGGGGCGCACTCGACTCCATACTGATTTACAAGGTCCTCCGCACCGTCGTCACGTACGAACTCAACCGACGCCGCGACAAGAAACTACGCGCCGAAGCCGTATACGTCATCCGAACGAACCGCTTTGAAATTGCTACCTATGCCCTAGTAATTCTCTCGTTTGCGCTAGTAGTCTTCATCATTCACCTTTGGGAAGACGTAGGATTCCACTTCGCGTTCGACTTTATTGGCCTCGGCATGACCGGCTTTTTCATGTTCTTCTTCTGGAACGGCGCCGGTACCTACACTAAAATCTCGCCCGAAGGAATCGAAAGGGGAGAGCCGTGCAACGATACGGTGTTCTTCCCGCTCAACGCGATTGACTCGGTCTCATACGACAACAACACCGACCGCGAATACGCAGACTCCCTCCACTTCTACACAAAATCCGGCAAACTGGTCGCAGAATTCTGTCCCGTCTTCGGCAGCTACCCCCTCCTCGCAATGACCCGATTCAGGATTGAAAACGACCGCTGGCCAGACATTGGCAACCCCGAGGACACCGCCCAGATTAATGCCTGGGCGAACCGCCGTTCTACCCTCCGGTACTTCCGCTACGGCAAAATCAGTGGTCTCGCCGAAGTTGACATGTAACCCGCACTCTCCGCACCGTTGCCGGAAGGCTACCGGTCACCGATAAATAGAAAGGGTAGTTGACCACCATGATGATGAACTACACCATGATTGCCCTCTGGGGCGTAGTAAATGTCCTGCAGACGTATAAGATGTTCCGGTCCATCATTGTCTACGAAATCAACCGACGCCGAGACAAGAAGTTGTACGCCAAAAACATTTACATTACTCGAGGCGACCGCCTTGAAATAATTGCGCTTGTCGTTGTGCTTCCTATGATGCCTGCTCTGATGTTTATAGCTCATTTGCTGGGCGACGTAGGATTCCATTTTGCAGATGTCGGATTTTTCCTTCTCACGTGTGCTTTTCTGTACTTCTTCAATGATGTGACTGGTTCTTACACCAAAATTTCGCCGGAAGGAGTTGAAGAAGACGACGGGCACGGCAAGAAAACCTTCTACCCGCTCAACGCGATTGATAAGGTCACATACAGGGAGAGTTACGATAGCGAAATTCCAGACTCCGTCACCTTCGACACAAAATCGGGTGAGCGTATTGCGCGTTTCGGGCCCATCTATGAGGGCTACCCCCTCCTCGCAATGACCCGATTCAAGATGGAAAACGACCGCTGGCCAGATATGAACAACCCCGAAGAAGCTGCGCAGGTCAAGGCGTGGATGAACTGGAGCTCCACCATCCCGCACATCAAGGACAAGGACATTTCCGGCCTCGCCGAAGTGGACATGTAGCCCGCAATTCAGCCCGTATTTAGCGTGTGCCCGGCGTGTTTCTCAACCAATATTTCCGCAATTTTTCTGCCGGAAAAACGTGGACTAGCCCGCATGGTTTAAGCCTCAACTAGAAGGTGCACTCTGCACGTAAAAACATTAACGTTGAGGCTTACAATAAGAAATGGTCAATGCACAGCCGCACGCCGTGCATGCACCATGTCACTTCACAGAAACACCGACCCCGAAAGGCACATCATGGCCACCAAGAAGTCCGCACGCCTCACCCGCCGCGCAGCACTCGCCGCCGCAGGCGCAGGCGCAGCAACCGCCCTCGGCGCACTGCTCACCCCCGCGCAGGCAACCACCTACCGCCCCACCGTGCGCCGCACCCCCTACAACGGCTACTACTCGCACCGTTACGGCCGCCGCGGCCGCATCGTCATCAGCGACTACTACGGCAGCTCCTACAGCCACTACTACTATTACGGCGGCTAAAGAATCCCAAGCCCAATAAACATATACTGGAAGACGGCACTACACTCACGTAGTGCCGTCTTCCCGTTAGATGCCGCAGGCATCACCCGCACCACGGTGCGGAAAACACACCACAGATAGAGAGAAAAAATGAAGAACGTAACCCGCCGATCCGCACTCGGCCTGTTTGCCGCAGCCGGTGGCGCAACCCTCCTGGCGGCATGCGGTTCGCAGTCCCAGGCAACCAGCGGCAACGCATCCGGTAGCGCATCTGCTTCCGCGTCGGCATCTAAGACCGCACGCACCGACTACTCCGGCGTTGCAGTCCTGGAGGGCTACACATCCAAGCCTTCCGACTACCAGCCCGCAACCCGCACCGAGCCGTCCAAGAACGCCCCCGTGCCCGTGAAGCCCGCCGTTGCCAACGAGAACAGCGTCGAGGGTCTGTACCAGTCCATCGCGTTCTTCGGCGCAGCCATTGAGTACTACATGCGCACCGGTAAGACCGAACCCCTGCGTGAATGCGCGGTTGACAACTCCGAGCTGAAGAACATGCTCGAACCCGAAGAAGGCACCCTGGGTGCTGGCCTGCAGCAGGGCAAGATTTGGATGCAGGACCCGTCCGTCACCATCACCATGCTTACCGCTCAGCCCGAGCGTGATGGCGACGCCTACAACTGGGATATCCGCCTGACCATGGACAGCGGTGAGTTCATCGCAAGCAAGGACCGTGTGGAGAACGCTTCCTCCGATTCGGACCGTAAGAACGATGTGGAGCGCACCCTGCACGGTGTGTACGAGAACGGCGCGTGGAAGCTGACCGGTATGCGTACTTCTTCCTCTTCGTCCTCGGCTTCTGCTTCCTAGAAGCTTCAGCCTAGAAGCGCGTAGCTTCTATACCTCAAAGGCGCCCGCCCCGTGGCTAAAAACCACGAGGCGGGCGCCTCTCTCATGTGGTGAAGGACTTACCCTGCTTTTACCTATGCAGAAGCAAGCTTCTCCTCAAGCTCCTTCACAATCTTCGCGTGTTCCTTCTCAGAGATAGAAACCTTGAAGAAGAATGCGAGGAACGAGCACACAATAATGGCGAGCGGTACATAGAAAGCAGCCGTGTTGAACGTCTGAATGTTCTGCGCGGTGAGGCTATTAGGATCTGCACCGTTAGTCATAGCGGCAGCAACAGCAACCACACCCACGATGCTGTTAGAGAGAGCACCAGCGATCTTGTCGAGCATCGGGCAGACGGACAGGGTAACTGCCTCGTTGCGCTGACCGGTCTTCAGCTGGCCGTACTCAATGGAGTCGGTCAGCGCCAAGATAGCGGTCATCTGAATGAAGGTGTTCGGGGTGTAGAACAGCACCAGTGTCACGTAGACCAGAGCCAAGTTCTGCGGGAAAAGAATGAACAGAATGTAGGCAACAATCATCACGCCTTCCGGCATCCTTAAAGGGACCAAACAAAGATGTATACGAGAGGAAGGAAGACATGTCTTCCACCGAACAAACGACTCCCGTAGTCTCCTCCCAGTCACCCTCAGCAGCGTGGCTTGATGACCCCACTGTGTACGCTGCCAACAGGGAAGCAGCGCACTCCGACCATCACTCCTCAAACCCCCAGCAGAGCCTCAACGGCACGTGGGCTGTCCGCACTGCATGGGCCTCAGAAATTGACGTCACCACCGCAGAATTCGCCGCCCCCGCCCTCGACGAAAGCGACTACCAGAGCATCCCCGTCCCCGCCACCCTGGAAACTGAAGGACTCTGGCGCCCCGCCTACGTCAACATCCAGATGCCCTGGGACGGCCACGAAAACCCCGAAGCTCCTCACATCCCCGAGAAGAACCACGTAGCCCTCTACCGCAAGCACTTCACCCTGGAGGGCGACCTCAAGAAGATGCTGAGCGAATCGGGCCGCATCGCGCTCGCCTTCGAAGGCTTCGCAACCGCAATTTACGTGTGGGTTGACGGCACCTTCGTCGGTTACGCGGAAGACGGTTACACCACCACCTCCTTCGACATCACCGATATCGTCAGCAAGGACGCAGAAGGCAACCACACCCTGACCGTCGCATGCTACGAATACTCGAGCGCTTCATGGCTGGAAGGCCAGGACTCGTGGCGTTTCCACGGCCTCTTCCGTGCTGTGAACCTGGTAGCCCGCCCCGCAGTCAGCATCGCCTCCCTCACCGTTGAAGCAGACTACGACGCACCCACCGGCGAAGCACACCTGGACGCTCTCGTCACCCTCAACGGTGAAGAAATCAAGGCGTACACCCTGCAGGCCAGCGTCCTTGACGGCACCCAGGTCATCTGGTCTTGTATCGTCGCCGCCGAAGACGCATCCGTGCGCATCTCCTCCGACGCCCTTGAAGGTATCGCTCCCTGGTCAGCTGAATCGCCCTCTCTCTACACTCTGACGGTGGATCTGCTCCACGACGGCAAGACCGTAGAATCCACCAGCCAGCGCGTTGGATTCCGTCGCTTCCGCATCGAGAACGGAATCATGACCCTCAACGGTCACCGAGTCCTCTTCAAGGGTGTCAACCGCCACGAGTTCCACCCGCGTACCGGCCGCGTCCTGACCGTTGAAGACATGACTTCAGAGATTCTCTTCTGCAAGCAGCACAACATCAACGCTATCCGCACCAGCCACTACCCCAACGATTCACGCTTCTACGCCCTGGCCGACGAATACGGTATCTACCTGGTTGACGAAGCAAACCTGGAAACTCACGGCTCCTGGTGCACCCCCGGTGACATCCCCACCCCCGAGACCACGATCCCCGGCTCCCGCATGGAATGGGAAGGCGCCTGCGTTGACCGCGTAGAATCCATGATGCGCCGCGACTACAACCACCCCTCCGTAGTAATCTGGTCGCTCGGTAACGAAGCGTACGGCGGCGAAGTATTCCGCTCCATGTACCGCCGAGTCCACGAACTGGACCCCAACCGCCCCGTACACTACGAAGGCATCACCTGGCACCGCGAATTTGATGACGTCACCGACATCGAATCCGGTATGTACACCCACGCTGACGTCGTCGAAAAGTACCTGTCGAACAACCCCCAGAAGCCCTTCATCATGTGCGAATACATGCACGCAATGGGCAACTCGGTCGGCGCTATCGACGAATACGTCGCACTGGAACGCTACCCCCACTACCAGGGCGGTTTCATCTGGGACATGATCGACCAGGCACTCTGGCACCCCGGTGAGAGCGAAGGCGCCCCCGAATACCTCGCCTACGGTGGCGCATTCGGCGAACGCCCCTGCGACTACGAATTCTCCGGTGACGGTATCCTCTTCGCCGACCGCAAGGTAAGCCCCAAGGCCGCTGAAGTGAAGGCAGTGTACTCCAACCTGCGCATCACCCCCGACCAGAAGGGCGTGACGGTTGTCAACGACAACCTCTTCACCTCCACCGCAGACTACACCTTCAAGGCTAGCCTGCTGGTCAACGGCGTTCCTCAGTGGCAGGAAGACTACTTCTTCGACGTAGCCCCGGAATCCACCCACGAGCTGGTAATTCCCTGGCCCCTGGAAGAATACGCTGTCGACAACGCAGAAGTAACCCTGGACGTCAGCCTCGTGCTCACTGAAGACGCCGCATGGGCTCCTGCAGGACACGAAATTGCCTTCGGTCAGTACGTCATCCCCGCATCGCAGGCTGAAGCAAACACCGCTGAAGACGCAGCAGATGCGACGGTGACCGTCGGCCGCTGGAACGTCGGTCTGCGCAACAACCAGGCTGAAGTTATTCTGTCCCGCACTCAGGGCGGCATCGTCTCCTGGGTACACAACGGCACCGAGCATGTTATTCGCCCCCCGAAGCTCACCACCTTCAGGCCCCTGACCGACAACGACCGCGGCGCCGGACACGGTTTCGAACGCGCCCAGTGGACCGTTGCAGGCCGCTACGCCCGTTGCGCTAACGTTGCTGTCGAGCAGCCCAGCGATGACAGCGTGGCAGTGACCTACACCTACGAGCTGGCAACCCCCGCTCACACCGCTGTTACGGTCCGCTACGAAGCACAGAGCACCGGCAACGTGCGAGTAACCATCGACTACCCCGGCGAGAAGGACGCACCGTCCCTGCCCGCATTCGGTCTGGAATGGGCACTGCCCGGCGAGTTCTCGCACCTGCGTTACTACGGCCTCGGCCCCGGCGACTCCTACCCCGACCGTTGCAGCGGCGTCCGCCTGGGCGTGTGGGAAAGCACCCCCGAGCAGGACTACGCACCGTACCTGGTGCCTCAGGAAAGCGGCAACCACATGGGTGTCCGTTGGGCTGAAGTGACGAACGACAGCAACCATGGTTTCCGTGTCCGCCAGCTGCAGACTGCCGGTGAGGGCCTGCACGTATCGCTCCTGCCCTACTCCTCCTACCAGATTGAGGAAGCTTCCTACCAGTGGGAGCTGCCCGAAAACAACCGCACCTACCTGCGTATCCTGGCAGGTCAGCTCGGTGTTGGTGGAGATGACTCGTGGGGTTCGCCGGTACACAGCCAGTACCACATCGATGCAACCGAGCCGCTGCACATGGATATTGCGCTAGAAATTATCTAACGCAACGCTCGGCACAGTAGCAGTAGATGCCTACCTTCGTGTAGCGTCCACAGCTCTCTAGAAAAGAGGCGCCTGCCTCGTGGAATAAACCCACGAGGCGGGCGCCTCACTTATATACGCAATAAAGCATATACCCTTATTGGGGTGCTACCAGATGCGCACGCGCTCCTCCGGAGCCAGGTACAGTGCATCGCCCTCAGAGACACCAAACGCCTCATAGAACTCATCAATATTGCGCACCACACCGTTCACACGGAACTCATCCGGCGAATGCGGATCCACCGAAATCATCACCTCAGCATGCTGCGGGCGGGACTTCGTGCACCAGCCGCGAGCATTCGAGAAGAAGAAACGCTGAATACCGGTCATACCGTCAATTACCGGCGCGTCAGCCAGAGACTCAATGCCCTGCTTCTTCAAAGCCAGACGGTACGCCTTCAACGCAATCGACATGCCAGCCAGGTCGCCAATGTTCTCGCCCAGAGTCAACTCACCGTTCACGTGGAACTTCGGGTCCAGACCCACCGGAACGTACGCGTTGTACTGCTCCACCAGCGCGGAGGTACGCTCCTTGAACTTCGCGTAATCCTCCTCAGTCCACCAGCTCTCCAGCTTGCCGTCACCGTCATAGCGGGAACCCTGATCGTCAAAACCGTGACCAATCTCGTGGCCAATAATCATGCCGATATTGCCGTAGTTCGCCGCATCATCAGCATCCGGGTTGAAGTACGGCGGCTGCAGAATCGCTGCCGGGAACACAATCTCATTCGCCGGCGGCATGTAGTACGCGTTCACGGTCTGCGGAGTCATCAGCCACTCCGCCTTATCCACCGGCTGACCCTTACGGGCAATCAGCCAGTCAGCATCAAACGCACCGGTACGGCGCAGGTTCTCAAACAGGTCACCGGGCACCAGCTCCAACGCGGAGAAGTCACGCCACTTATCGGGGTAACCAATCTTGGTGACGAACTTCGACAGCTTCTCCAGCGCCTTCTGACGGGTTGCCTCAGTCATCCAGTCCAGCGACTCAATAGACTCGCGGTACGCCTCCAGGAGGTTGCCGACCAGAACCAGCATCTTCTCCTTGTGCGAAGGCGGGAAGTGCACAGCCACGTACTCCTGGCCAATCTCCTCACCCAGAGCCTTCTCAACCGCACCCACGCCGCGCTTCCAGCGCTCACGAATCTGCTGAGTACCGGAGAGGGTCTTGCCGTAGAAGTTGAAGCTCTCCTGAACCAGCTCGTCGTACATGAACGGCGCACGCGAACGCAGAACAGTCCACACAGCCCACAGCTTCCAGCTCATCAGCGGGATGGAGGTGAACAGCTTAGCCGCGCCCTCGAAGAAGGACGGCTGAGCCACAATAACCTGACCCAGGGTCTCCGGGTCGGCACCCAGAGCCAGCAGCCACTGCGAGAACGGGAAGCCGGGGAACTTCTCGTCCAGCTCGGTCGCCTGGTACGGGTTGTAGGTTGCCTCAGCGTCGCGGTTCTCCACGACGTTCCAGTGCAGGCGAGCCAGCTCCGACTCGTGAGTGAACACCAGCTGAGCCGCCTGCTCCGGAGTCAGACCGAAGCCCTCAGCCAGACCTGTCAGCTCAAACATGCGGGCAATATGCTCAACATACGCCGCGCATGCAGCCTCGTGCTTCTCTTCACGGTAGTAGGATTCATCCGGCAGACCCAGGCCCGACTGGTACAGGAAGAACGTGTAATTCTTCGGGTCCTTCGGATCGTTGCTGGTGTACCAAGCGAACAGCTGCGGCAGACCCGCACGAGACAGCAGCGCCAGGGTCACAGCCAGGTGGGAGGGGGTTGCCGAGTTCAAGATCGGGGCGATCTCCTTCAGCAGCGGCTCCAGGCCGTCCGCCTCAATCTTCTCAACATCCATGAAGGAGTTGTACAGCGCGCCGATGCGGGACTCCGGCTGCTCCTTCGCGATCTTCTCCACCAGCTCGCGCACGTGCTTCTCTGCGTTATCGCGGAGGGTGTACAGGCCGCCGTCCTTGGGGCGGTCCGCCGGGATTTCGTGGGTAGCAAGCCACTTACCGTTGACGTGGCGGAAGAAATCGTCGCCCGGCTTGACGGTTTCATCCACCCATTCTTTAGTGATTCCAGAGTTAGTAGTCATGGTTCCATTCTAGGTTCTTAACGTAAGAAGCCACACGATTACCGACAAGCCACCATATGGTGACTCACCAGTAAACGTGTGGCTTCCCTACACGAAAGACCGGGCAATTATGCCTGAGCCGCCAGCTTCTCTGCACGCTCAGCCATCAGACGCTTCTCAGCACCGTTAACCAGCCAGAGGAACAGAACCGCCAGACCGGAGCAGACAATCATGAAGACGAACGCGGTGCTCCAACCCCAGTGGTCAACAATAATGCCGATACCAGCAGAAGCCAGGGTCGCACCCAGCGCGTAACCGAACAGGCCGGTGAAGCCCGCAGCGGTACCAGCAACATGCGAGGGGGACAGGTCAATAGCCTGCAGACCAATCAGCATGACCGGGCCGTAAATCAGGCCACCAATCAGAGCCAACGCAACGTACGCAATCCACAGCGGCGCATCCGAAGAAGGCAGCCAGTACAGCAGAATCGCGCCAACGGTCGCAATCAGGAACAGAATACCCGCGGGGGAGCGGCGACCCTTGAACATGCGGTCAGAAACGTAACCGCACAGGACGGTGCCGCCAATGCCGGCAAGCTCCAGAATCGAGAAGCCCGCAATACCACCCTCAAGGGAAGCGTGGCGCACATCGTGCAGGTACTTCGGCGCCCACACCAGCACGCCGTAACGCAGGGTGTACACGAACACGTTTGCCAGAGCCAGGTACACCATGGTCGAGTTGGTCAGCACGTGCTTACGGATGGTGGTCCAAGTGGACTCTGCACGATCCTCAGCGGTGGACTCAACCTTGTGCGGGTCGTTGCGGTACACGTCAACGGTGGGCAGACCCTCAGCCTCGGGGTTGTCACGAATTAGCAGCCATGCCACGAACGCCAGAACGAAGCTGATAACTGCCGGGAACCAGAAGGCAACTTCCCAGGTCTTGCCGAACATGGAGAAGCCCCACGCAACCAGCAGACCGGACAGCGCACCACCAACGTTGTGGGCGGTGTTCCACCAGGA
>ERZ1674082.42-NODE-42-length-32642-cov-12.087029_pt1 | contig 32642 bp, 43 predicted proteins | sample MGYA00581118_ERZ1674082 | MGnify/ENA primary metagenome ERZ1674082 (study PRJEB41354, sample SAMEA4873329) | human saliva metagenome | biome: human-associated habitat [ENVO:00009003]; feature: mouth environment [ENVO:08000002]; material: saliva material... | reverse complement strand
CGTGTGCTCTTCCGATCTAGCAATCGCGGAGTGGGATGCTCGGAATGACAGCGTTTGGGGTGACGGCGGCCACTGTGGGTGTGTGCGTGCCGGCACCTCAGCTGTCCCGTAACCTTGGTGTAGGCGGCCGACCGGCCGTCGGGAAGGAGAGGCATGGGGGTTAACTCCATTGCTGCATCTCAGATGCAGTACTGGTGCCAGGCTGGTCCGGGGAAGCCGCAGGGTGGGGCTTACTCGGTCGGCTACTCGCAGCCCGACCGTCTGTTCTCGTATCGGGACAGTGACGAGGAGGGGTGGCTGCAGCGTGACTCGAACATGGATTGCTCGTCCGCGGTGCGAGGGGCGATCAACTATGGCCTTCACAAGGCGTGGGGGTACGGCTGGGGTGACGGGAGGCTGGTGCCCGAGTCGGCGTGGACTGGGTCGCTGCGGTCTGAGTTGACGTCTCGCGGCTGGTATGAGGTGCCGTGGTCGGACGCGTCCCTGTACCCGGACGGTGGTTTTCAGGACGGTGATGTCGTTCTGTCTGAAGGCGCGTCTGGTGGTGTCGGTCATGTTGCGATGATTGTGCCGGACGGCCTGGCTGAGGCTTGGATTGCCGAGGACGGCACGATCGATGGGTATGTTGGCGACCAGACTGGTTCGGAGACCAGGGTCGGCGATTATGCGACTCACGTGTACACGCGTGGTGGTAGGTGGACGCATTGTCTGCGCCTGTCTGAGGCTGGTGACAGCCCTTCTGTGGGGCGTTCTTCGTCGTCCGAGTACTCGGGTAGGACGATCGCGAATATGGGCGCTCTCGTGGCTGCTGCGGATGCCGTAGGGTTGCCTCGTTGGGTCGCTCTGGGCTTGGCTGAGCAGGAGTCGAACGGCGAGAACGTGTTCGGTCATGACGCCGGCGGCGCCTACCAGGGGGGCGGTGAGGTTACGGAGGCTAAGTTCCGTGATTTCTATGCCCAGATCAGCGCTGGGGCTACGTCCAACGGTGTCGGGCCTACCCAGGTGACGTACCCGGGATACTTTTTCAATGACCCTGGTCGTGCCTGGTGGGACCCGCAGGCTTCATCGGAGGTCGGTTTCGGGATTCTGGCCGGCTACCTGGGCGGCGATTACTCTTGGGATAGTCTGTGTAGGGCTGGGTCCACATACAACTGCGGTAACCCGAACGACCGCTACGAAACGTACGGGCAGTCTTTCGCATCCCTGGCTTGGGCGTGGAAAGATCAGCCGCTCGGCAACTTCGCCGGCGGTGGTGTGTCATCTACTGATGAGGAGCTGGAAATGTCTGCAGCCGTTGACCTTCTGACCGAGATCCGTGACTCTCTGCGCGCCGGCAAGGAGGGCGACCACTATGCTGGCGACATGGCCTGGTATTCGGGGGCTATCCGCGATGAGCTGCGTTCTCTGAACAGTAAAGTGCAGGTCATTTCGGATGCTGTCACCCCTGGTATTGCGGGCGTTAAGTTCGACGGCGACCTGTACAACGCTGTCAAGGAGACCCGGAAGTCGCTGGCTGCTATCGAGCAGCGTCTGGGGGCCCAGCAGGGCGGTCGGGACGCCGCTGCTGAGTCATGATCGTTCTCTTCGCTGTTGCTGCGGCCATCCTGGGCGCCTACTGGGTTGGCCTGTGCGAGGGCGTTGAGAATGGGTATCCGTGGGAACGAGAGAGCAAGGAGAAGAAGGATGGCTCTGACGACTGAGCAGTCTGCGACCCTGACGGCGGTCGCTGCGATTGTGTGGCCCCTGGTTCAGGCGGCCCTGGATAAGCCGTACTGGACGGCTGGCCGCCGGCGGGCGATCACTCTGGTTGCGATCGTCGTGATCGCGGCCGGCACTTGGCTTGTGGGCGCTTACCCGGCCACCGCTGCGGCGGCTACCACTCAGGTCTTGTCTGTCGCCGGTCTTATCCTTGGTGCCTTCAACGTCCTGAAGAGCGTCAAGGTCAACGGGGTCAGCGTTCTCGATTGGGCTGGTATCGTCACTCCTGGTGGTGTTGACCTGCGGAAGCCGCAGGGGGGAGCTCATAAGGCTTGACCCTTTCTGGCTTGCGGTCTGGCGGCCGTCTCGCATATCCTGCGGGGCGGCCGCCGGTGGCTTCTGGCGGTATGATTGGGGTGCGCTACGACTGAGAGGGGCTGAGATGCCACAGAAACCGCCGCTGCGGCTGAGTAAGTCCGCCCGCCGCATGTGGGAGGACATTACAGCCAAGTGGGAACTCCGTCCGGACGAGGTTCGTCTGCTGGAGGACGCGTGCCGGGAGGCTACGATCCTCGACAAGATCGAACGGGAGCTTGCTGGCGCTGATTACGTGATGCCTGGGTCGCAGAGGCAGTTGCGGGCCCATCCGCTTCTGTCGGAGGTGCGTCAGCACCGTGTGGCGATGGCTCAGCTTCTGTCGAAGTTGAACCTTCCGGATGAGGAAGCTGATGCTAGGGCGCAGGCGGCCCGGTCTGAGCATGCGTCCATCGCGGCTGCTGGCCGGTGGGGTCTGACTCGTGGCCAGGCGTCGTGAGCGGGGGGAGTCCGGCGGCGACGACCCGCGTCTCCTCGCGGAGATCCGCGAGCATTATGAGGGGCGTCTGAAGTCACGGCCGGCCGTTCTGCCTGGGGCGGGTGGCATGTTCCCCGCGGTTGCGCATGGCCCGGTGTGGGCCGTGAGGGACGGTGATTGGCTGCTGCCTGAGCACACGGCTGGTTGGGATGTCGTCTGCTGGGCGTCCGCCCATCTTGCTGGGCCTGGTGGGGGTCCTCTCTTGTTCACGGATGAGCAGCTTAGGTTCATGCTCTGGTATTATGCGACAGACTCGGCTGGGAAGTTCCTGTCGCCCACGGTGGTTCTGCAACGGTGCAAGGGGTGGGGCAAGGATCCTCTCGCTGGCGTTATCGCCCTCGCGGCGCTCTGCGGCCCATCTGTTCCGCTTGTGGGGAGGGACGGTGTGGTGCGCGGCCGCCGCGAGGAGTCTCCCTGGGTTCGCCTCCTAGCGGTTTCCCAACAGCAGACAGAGAACACGATGGGGGCGATCCGCGCCTTGGCGCCGCCGGATGTTCGTGAAGACCTCGCGATCCGAGTGGTAACGACATTGGTTCGTCCGACTGATGGGACTGCCGGGTTCATCACGGCGATCACGTCAAATCCGGACGCAGCCGAAGGGGCTCGCGCTACCCTGACCGTATGTAATGAGACACAGAACTGGACGCGGTCGAACTCTGGCATGGCAATGATGGGTGTGGTTCGCGGCGATGCGGCGAAGTCGCCGCCGGAACGGCAGGCCCGGGTTCTGCACATTTGTAACGCCGCTCGCGCCGGCGTTGAGTCGGTGGGGCTGTCCGTCCGTGAAGGCTGGGAAGAGCATGGCGGCAAGGCTGCTGGCCTCATGTACGACTCGTTGGAGGCGCCCCCTGATGCGCCCCTGACTGCGGAAGCTGCCCCTGAAGTGGTTGAGTCGGTTCGCGGTGACGCGTCCTGGCTGACGCCGGACCGTATCGTCCAGGACATTATGGATCCGTCCACTCCGCCATCGGAGTCACGCCGGAAGTGGTACAACCAAGTGGTTGCGTCCGAGGACGCGTGGCTGACGCGCGAAGAGTGGGACTCCTGTCTCGATAGGGAGTTGCCTGCGCTGGAGCCTGGCGATGAGGTTGCTATGTTTTTCGATGGCGGTAAGTCGGATGACTCGACCGCCTGCGTGGCCGTCCGTGTCAGTGACGGGGCTCCGTTCGTGGTCGGGGTGTGGCAGCGGCCGCCTGATGCCCGTGCTCACAATTGGGTTGTGGACCGGGCTGCAGTTGACGAGTGTGTCCGCGACTTCTACGAGCATCACAATGTGGTTGCCTTGTGGGCCGACCCGTCCCACGCTACGGAAGATGAGTCGATGGAGCAGTTCTGGGACTCGATCGTGGACGGCTGGCACCGCGACTATGGGCGCCGGCTGCGCCTGAAGGCCGGTCAGGGGCACTCAGTGAAGTGGGATATGTCCTCGCCGGCGAACCAGAAAGTATTCGTGCATGCCGTCCAAGTTGTGACCACTGATGTGGTCGAGCATGCGTTCGTCCATGATGGTGACGCGCGGCTTCGTGCGCACGTCCTGCATGCTGTCCGTTATCCGACCAAGTTCGGCATGTCCATCTCGAAGGATGGCAGGGAGTCGCGCAAGAAGATCGACTTGGCTGTCTGTATGATCGGCGGTAGGATGATTCGTAACATATGGCTGAACAGCCGCCGCCGAAGCAGGGGAACGATATGGTGAACGGACCGTGGGATGACATTGCGGCTCGCCGTGATGAGGCGAGGGCACTCGCCGCTCAGCGTCGCGAAGAGGTTGCCCCTGGGGCGTCCACCCGCACTGCTGCCAGCGGGCCCCTGTATGGGGTTGATTCGGATAGGGCTGACGCTACGAAACGGCGCCTGAAGGCGCTGTCGCTTGGCCCTACCTTGGGGCTGCTGTTGGACACGCTGGCCCGGCAGATAGTCGCCGATGGGATCTCCTCTGACCGTGACGATCAGGGGTCGGCTAGGCTTTGGGCGCCGTGGGAGGCGTCGGGAATGCCGTCCAGGCAGACGGCCCTGTGGCGCGAGGCTCTCATCGATGGTGCCGCTTATGCTGTTGTTCTGCCGTCGAATGGTCCGTCTGTGCTCCCGCTGCCGGCCTCTAGGATCGCCTGTGATTGGGGTGGAGCTGAGGCGAATGAGTGGCCTGTCGCGGCCGTCGTGCTGCGCGGTGATGGCACTCCGTGGCGCTACCTGACCGCCACTGAGGAGGTGGACTGCAGCACTGGTGCTGTCCTCTGGTCTGGAATCTTGCGGCACTCCCCTGTCGTGCGCATCGCCCCCTATCAGGCGCTGGACGGGGAGTGTGAATCTTTGGTGGATAGGTTGCGTCTTCCTGCTCGCCGCTACATCAAGACTGTGCATGACCGTCTTCTTGTTCAGCATCACAACTCGTGGCGCGTTCGCACTGCGACCGGTCTTGCTGACCCCGGCTCCCCTGAGGAGGCGGAACGACAGAAAGCCCTCCTGGAGCACGGGGATGTGTTGACGGGCGGTGAAGGCGTCCAGTTTGGGTCGCTGCCTGAGACGAACCTGCAATCCCTGCTTGATGCAGAGAAGGCGGACCTGGGGGCGTTGGCTGCGCTTGCGTCGGTGCCGTCCTGGGCGCTGTCCGGGGCGCAGCTAGTCAACCTGAGCGCGGACGCCCTCGCTGAAGCCAAGGCTGCGGAGCGCGCCCACCTGCAGTCGCTTACGCGTGCTTTTGGGCGCCCCGTGTGTAACCTCATGCGCTTGTGTGCTGCCATCGATGGCCGCCAGAGTGACTCTGAAGACACCACGCTCGCTGTTGATTGGCGGGACACTGAAGCTAGGTCGCTGTCGCAGGCTGCGGACGCTCTAGGGAAGCTTGCGCAGACTCTCGGCGTGCCCGCCGCGCTGCTGTGGGATCGGATTCCCGGCGTGTCGCCGTCCGAGGCGGCCGGCTGGCGGGAGTACGCGGACGCGCACCCCGACGCGCTCACCTCGTACACTCAGGCTCTCGCTGGCGTCGACAACCCAGGTAAAGTGGCCGCCCTGGAGGAGGAATGACCCTCATCGGCGACCATCGCGTTACCGTTGGGGCGCTTGCCACGAAGGCGCGCGACTCCGCGGTGAACCTGTTCGACGTGGTGCTCGACCCGGAAGACCTAGATGCGTCGTCTGCGGCGTGGGCGTCCCAGACGGCGTCCGCCTTGCGGGGGGTCTCGTCAGGTGTGGACCGCGAAGCTGCCCGCTACCTGGGGGCGTGGGGGCGCAGTCATGGACGCAGTATGGGGTTTGTTCGCCCGGCCCTTGTCGGCCCCTCTCTCGATAGGCAGCTGATGCTGTCTGGGCCGATCCGCATAAAAACCCTTGTTGGGAACGGGGAGGGCCGCTCTTCGGCCGTCGCTGATGCGAGGCGCCGCGTCGGCGCGACCGCGATGAAAGCCGTGCGTGACCGAGACCGCCTGGATGTTATCTATTCTTGCCGGAAGCAGCGCGTCCGCTGTCGTCGCGTCACGGTCGGGAAGACGTGTGCTTTCTGTTGCATGCTTGCGGCTCGTGGCCCCGTGTACACAAAAGACACCGCCGCCTTCCAGGCGCACGTCTACTGTGACTGTACGTACGAGCCTGTCGACGCGCCGAACGCAAAATGGAAAGCCACCGAAGCGTCCGACCATGATCTGGAACTCGTAGACCTGTACGATGAGGCTGTGGCCTCGCAGAAAGCTGCCGGCGCCAGCGGGCTCAGTGACCTCTTGGCCCGCATGCGCCGGTCCGGCAATGGTCTACTGTCGGACGGGGTGCGTTAAACTGTTCGCAGCACTACGTCAGGAGACGAAATGGCAGACCAGCCCAGAAATGTCCGTGACGCCGACGAGGACGCGAAGCCTCAGCCGGGCGCCAAGGAGCTCAGGCAGGACAGTCCTGCTGTCCAGACCGAGCCGGACGCGAAGCCTCAGCCGGGCGCTAAGCCTGTGAGTGACGCTCCCGCGAAGCCGGCCGCTGACGTGCCGGACTCAAAGCCGACCGAGCAGGCTGACGGTTCCGCATCGAAGCCGACTGAGGCTCCGGAGACCGCCCAGGATGGCGTTGACGCGCCCGCACCTGAGGCGCAGTCGGCGGGGAGCTCTAAGCTTGAGGATCCGCGCATCGCTGACCTGCAGGCGAAGCTTGCTGCTGCGACCGCCCAGGCTTCCGCTGTGGTTGCGCTCGCTAATGCAGGCCTGCCCGTCAGCCTCGCCGGCCTCGTTGCTTCCGGCGACCCTGACGACATTGAATCCAACGTGGAGGCGCTTAGCCAGGCCATTAACGACGCGGCCGCACAGAAGAACGCCCCCGCCCAGCCGTCTCTTCCGCCTGACGCGGATGAGCCCGAAGAGGACATGCGGGCTCGCGCCCGCAGGATCTTCGCCTGACCGAATAGACACTGAAGGAGAAACCAAATGGCGAACTTCGCAACGACCGGCAGGAAGGTCGTCCTCTCGGACATTGCCTCCCTCCACTACCTGTCCAGCATCGCTCTGACCGTCAACCGTGACGCCGAGGCTGGCTACGAGCGCGGCTATGGCTCAACCGTTGATGTTGCCATGCCTGTCGAGGCTGCTTCTGGCACTCGTAGTAGCGCGCAGCGTGAGGCTCGCACTGCGATCACGTTCGGTGACCTGACCCGCAGTTATGTCCCCGTCAAGCTTGAGGACGAGCTGTACTCCGCGGTCCGCTTGCCTTCTGAGTGGCTGACCTGGACGCTCGCTGACTTTGAGCGCGAGGTCGTTAAGCCTCAGGCTGAGGCTGTTGCCTCCCTTATCCCCGGGAAGCTTGGTGCTGTCATGGCGACCGTCCGGGCTACGCAGGCTGCTAACCCGAACGCTACTGGCGTTGCCTACAACGACGCGAAGGCCCTTAAGTTCAAGGCTGACGGCTCTAACCTCCTTGAGGTTGTTGCTCGTGCCAACCGGGTCCTCAACAAGAACAAGGTGCCGTTCATTAACCGGACCCTCGCTGTCGGCTCTGGTGTCGCCGAGGTGTTCCGCAAGAACAAAGACCTCCTGAATGTGTCGTTCTCTGCCGACAATGGCGGCCTGTTGCATGACGCCACCATTGCGAAGATCGGCGGGTTCACTGTTGTCGAGGAGCCGGCGCTTCCCGAAGGGTTCTCGGTGTTCTATGAGAAGAACGCGTTCGCCCTGGCTATTCGTGCCGCTGACGTTCCGGCTGGCGCGACTTTCGGTGACAGCGTTGCCCAGGATGGTTTCGCCCTGCGTCACATTTGCGACTACGACCCGACGTATGCCGAGGATCGCTCCGTCGTGGACGCGTACTTCGGGGCTGCTGTCCTGGATGCGCGACGCGCCACTGCGGCCGGCCTGGGCTGATAGGGCTGCATGATGGCTGTCACCCCGCTCGCTTCTGTTGAGGATCTCGCCGGCTGGCTCGGCGAGCCTATAGCTGACGACGCCGACAAGAAGCGGGCGGGGTGGCTGCTCCGTCGTGCCTCTTCCCTTGTAAATGAGGAGGCCGACCGAGTTCGTAACCCGTGGACTGTTGAGACTGTTCCGCCCGGTGTTCAGGAAATCGTGCTGTCGTGTGCCGCAAGGGCGTACGACAACCCTGAAGGTTGGACGGGGGAGCGCCTTGACGACTGGATGGGGACCGGTAAGAAAGTTGACGAGGCGGGGCTGTTCTTAACGGCGACGGAGCGGCGCGCTCTGCTCGCGTATGCCCCGTCAGGGCCGTCTGGGGTGGGAATTCTTCGTACCACGCGTGAGGTGTGGCCTCCTGCGCCCCTGAATGTGGCGCCGTACACGTTTGCGGAATGGGAGCGGCCATGAGTGTCATTCGGACCCGGCGGCGCAGGGCGAACTGGCTCATGACTGACACGTGCGTTATTGACCGGCCGAATGGGTCTATGAACTGGAACCCGGCTACGAGGCGTGATGAACCAACCTTGGAGCGCGTGTACGAGGGGAAGTGCCGACTGAAGCAGACCACGATGTATGGGGCGTCACAGACGGTCGGCGGCCATACGTATACGATACAGCAGACTGAGTTGCATGTCCCGTATGGCTCCTACGATGCCCGCGTGGACGATGTTGCTACAGTTACCGGCTATCGGTACGGGTTCCGCGTACGCGGCCTAATCAATCTGACGCACGCGACCGCGCAGCGCCTCCTCGTGGATGCGGTGACCGCATGAGTGGCAGTCGGGTTGACACATCGCAGTTGACGATGCTGGCGGGTGACTTTCTGTCTGCCGGCGAGGTCACTGCAGCAGTCAAAGTGTCTGTGCGTAACGCCTTAGATACCGCAAAGGAACGCGCCCGCAAAGACTACGCGGCGTTCCCTGACAAAGGGATCGCGAAGGTTGGGCAGGAGTTCTCCTACGACACTAAGGGGGATGGCGCCGTGGTGGAGGCTCAGTTCGGGCCCTCGAAACCGCGTGGCGCTCTCGCGAACATCGCGATCTGGGGCACGTCGCGTGGCGGTGGCGGCCTACCACATCCAGCCGATTACATGGACGACTCTGTCGTCAACGAGATCGGCGACACCATGGATGAGATTGTGAGGAAGCTGTCATGATCAAGGTATCCCCGTTCGTGAAGGGTATGGAGCGGGCGTTGTCTGAGCGCTGCAAGTACTCGGTGTACCTCGGCGAGGTCACCATTGACAACCCGCCGATGCCGTACGTCCTGGTCGGGTTCCCGAAGGCGAACTACGGGGATGCGACAACCCTCGACAATGTCGTGTCGGAGATCAGTCTCCTGCAGCCTGTCACGACGGTTGCGTCCACGGCAGACCGTCTTCTTGAGGTCCTGGACGACGTGCGTGCCGCCCTGGAAGGCTACGAGCTGCATGTCGGTCGCCAGCACTGCGAGCCCCTTATTCTGGAGTACTGCTCCGCCATGCTTCGTGACAATCAGGTGAACCTTCCTGAGAAGAAGCACCCCATGTACGCGGTGGATATGTGGCGGATCCGGGCGGTCAACCGGTTTCACTGAGATACACTGACAACATCTACTGGTACGCCGTCACCGCGGCGGCGGCATGGATAGGAGAGCAAATGGCTACCAGCATCCGTACGCTCGGCGATGGGCGTATCACCCTTGTGGCTCTGGCTGACGACAAGCGGGCCGCTGACCCGAAGAACCCGACTGCCGCTGAGCTTAACGCCGGCCTGCACCTGGAGATGCAGGTCATGAAGTCGGACTACAAGCTCGGCTCGAAGGGGTCGACTTCCGTTGAGGAGCCCGTCCTCGGTGCTGCCGGTAAGGGGACTGTTCCCGGCCCCGCCGAGTATGAGGGCAATGTCAGCGTCTACCAGTTCTTTGACGACGATGGCAACTATGTTGTTTCCGACGACTCGAAGGCCTGGGATTTGCTGAAGCGTACCGGCCTTGAGTATGACCTGTATGAGCGCGAAGGCAAGAAGCCGGAGGTCCCGTTCACCGACGGCGACCACGTTGATTGGTATCGCGTCGCGAACGGCCAGCCTCAGAAGCCTGACGACCGCACGTCGTACACGAAGCGCACCGTGACGCTGTTCATTAGCGATGCCCGCGAGAACGAGATCGTTCTTGGTGGCGGCGTCGCCCTGGCAGCTCCGACGATCACGTCGATTGACCCGTCTGGGAAGAAGGCTGGCGACACGGTCGCTATTTCTGGTACGAACTTCGTCGGCGTTACTGGGGTGACCTGCACGGTTAACGGTAGGACCACCCCTGTCGCTTCGTATCGGGTTGTGTCGTCCTCGATGATCACTGCGGTACTGCCTGCCGGCGTCCAGACCGGCAACTTCATCGTTACCAACAGCAAGGGCTCCTCTCCCGGGAAGTCCTACGCTGTGGGCGCCTGATAGGCTTCCCCTTGTGGGGCCCGGCTGGGAGTGTTGGCGGTCTCTCCCGGTCGGGCCCCTACCATTTCCGCCGCACCGCTTAACCGCCACCGAAGGGGACAGTTATGACTGACACGTCACAGATTACCGAGGTTGACGCTGAGGATCGCACTGGCGACGCGGGCGAGCCTGAGAAGTTCGACTTTGCCCAGTGGATGGCCGGGTTTCAGCCGACTCGGAAGGCGTGTGTGCTGTATGGGCGCACAGATCTGCTCGCTGTGATTGACCGCCTTGATGAGGAGGCGCGCCTGCCTGGCCTGACTGACGAGCAGAAAAGGAAGCTCCTTACTGAGGCGCAGGAGACACTTGAGGTCCTGAAGGAGTCGGGTGTTGAGTTCGTCGTGCAGACCATGTCTGTGTACGCCCAAAAGGAACTCATGGAGAGCTTGGGTCATAGAGGTAAGGATGACCCGGTCACCCATGAGATGGAGTGCGCTTTCCTGGCCGCTCATATTGTGGAGCCGACCGGCGTGACCGGCGAGGACATCGCCGGCCTGTACAAGGCGTCCCCGCAGCAGGTGGAGAAGCTGTCTCGCGTCGTGCGGATGGTCGACACGGAGAGCCCCACTATCACCGCCCCTTTCTCGTCGCAGTCCTGAGCGCCCCATCGGGACAGTGGTTGCGGGCGCGCGTGAAGCACGCCCTGCAGTGGGGGCGGCCTCCTACGGGAATTCTGCGTGAGTCGTCGGAGTGGGTGCCGCAGGACTATGTCCTCGCCGAGGCGTACTCCATGTTTGAGGACTCCTTGTGTCCGTGCGGGTGTGGGTATCCGCGGGACCTCGCGTGGGACGAGATGATGGACGGCTGGTTCGAGGTTCGCCAGGAGGTGTGCTACGCGAAAGCTGCCCGGGAACAGTGGGAGGCGGAACATGCGGAGCGCAACAGGGATGGCGAGCTGATCGATCCGCCGAAGAAGGGGGCTCTTGTCTATGTGGCGGACACCCGCGATGAGGACTAGGTAAACTAGTGCCTGGTTTGAGTTGGAAGGGGCTGTGGTGGCGGATCGTACAGTCGTAGTGAAGTTGACGGCGGATGCGTCCGGCGTCAAGGCGGGCATGTCTGAGGCGTCTGCGGCGACCAGGTCTGCTGCTGATGCGATGCAGGGTGCCGGGCAGGCTGCCCAGGGTGCCGGCGACCAGATGGGAAGCGCTTCAGACAAAGGCAGGACCGGGTTGGCTGGGCTGGCGGATTCGGCCCGCCAGAACGGGGCGGCATGGACGACGCTCGGGGCGACCGTGGCTGGCGCGGGCGCGGGCCTGCTGGGTCTGGCTGGTATGGCCGGCACGATGGCTGCCGGCTTCGATGCCAGCATGTCATCCGTGCAGGCCGCCACTCATTCCTCGTCTGAGGAGATGTCACAACTGCGGGAGGCGGCGATTCAGGCCGGCGCGGACACTGCTTTCTCTGCGACGGAGGCCGCCTCTGGCATTGAGGAGTTGGCCAAGGCGGGCGTTTCCACGAAGGATATCCTGGCGGGCGGCCTGTCTGGCGCGCTGGATTTGGCTGCGGCCGGCGAGATCAGTGTTTCCGAGGCTGCGGAGACCGCGGCGACCGCGATGACGCAGTTCAATCTGTCTGGCGATAAGGTTACGCACGTTGCCGACCTGCTCGCTGCTGGCGCCGGCAAAGCGCAGGGCGGCGTGCACGATATGGCGTACGCCTTGAAGCAGTCGGGCCTCGTAGCCTCTCAGGCCGGCCTGAGTATCGAGGAGACAACGGGGTCTATCGCCGCATTCGCCTCGGCTGGGCTGGTCGGCCAGGATGCTGGCACGTCATTCAAGACAATGCTTCAGCGTCTGGAAAGTCCCTCCAAGAGTGCGAAGAGCGCCATGGACGACCTGGGTATCCACATTTATGACGCCCAGGGCCATTTTGTCGGGATCACTGCCGTCGCCGAGCAGCTGCGTAGCGGAATGAAAGACCTCGGTGAAGAGGAACGCAACACGGCGATGAGCACGATCTTCGGGTCGGATGCGATCCGCGCCGCGAACGTGCTATACAACGAGGGCGGCGAGGGTATCCAGGGGTGGATTGACAAGGTTAACGACGCCGGGTATGCGGCTGAGACTGCCCGCCTGAAGCAGGACAACTTGAAGGGTGACATTGAGAAGCTGGGTGGCTCTTGGGAGACTGCCATGATCAAGATCGGCTCTTCGTCTCAGGCTCCCGTCCGCTCTGTCGTTCAGCACATCACGTCTCTTGTTGACAAGCTTGGCGAGCTCGGCTCCGGCACTCAGTCCATGGTTTTCAACTTCGCCGCGTTCGGTGGGGCCGCGTTAACGGCGGTCGGTGGTCTCATGGTAATGGCCCCAAAGATCGTCGAGATCAAGGATGCGATGAACACCTTGAATTGGACGGCCGCCGGCCTGAAGGGAAGGCTTGGCGAGGTTGCTACCGGGATGACTGGGTTCGGCCGTGCTGGGCGGATGATGATCACTGCCGCCTTGATTGAGGGGGTGAAGCACTACGGCGACGAGGTGCGGCGCACGGGCGTGTCTGTGGATGAGATGTCCTCTGCGCTCGCCCATGGCGGGTCTGTTTTGGATAATCTTGACTTCGACAAGGGGAAGTATAGCCTTCAGGAGTACTCGCAGGCGTTGGCGGACATCAGCCGCCCGTCCGCGTGGTCTTCCATACAGCAGCACTTGGCTAGCTTTGCCGATGGGATCTCCGGAGCTTTCGGCGCGGATACCCGTTCCGACTTGCAGCGCACGAAGGATGCCCTTGAAACGACAGGCAAGGCTCTGTCGGGGATGAGTACGGACGAGGCGGTCAGTCAGTTCAAGAGACTCTCGTCCGAGATGACGAACGGTACGAACAAGAGCATGATCGACCTGATCAACTCCATGCCGGATTTCAAGGCCCACCTGAACGAAGTTGCGAAGCAAATGGGGTTGACCGCGGACGATAACACGCGTCTCGCTATTGCTTTGGGGCAGATCGACCCGAACGCCCAGCAGGCCGCCGGCGGCACGTCGCAGCTGGATGCTGCTATTCGCAAAGCGAAGGAAGGGGCCGACCAGATCGTCCCCTCGATCGAGGAAGTCGTTAAGGGGATCAAGAGTTACGGCGACACGATGATTGCTAATTCCAGCGCGGACATCAAGTTCCAGGAAGCGTTGGAGAGCGCGACTGAAGCTGCGAGGGAGAATGGCGCCACGTTGGACATCACCACGGAGGCGGGGCGTAAAAACCAGACTGCCTTGAACGATTTGGCTAGCGCGACGCTCGCTCAGGTCCAGGCTGCTCAGGCGGCCGGTGCCGGGCAGGATGAGTTGCAGCAAAAGATGCAGACCGGCAGGGATGCGTTCATTTCGGCGGCAGAGTCTATGGGGCTCACGGAAGATGAGGCGGTCGAACTTGCTGACAAGTACGGTCTGATCCCGGACAAAATCAACACCGAGGTCACTGCTGACACTAGTCAGGCGACCGAGGCGGCCGATGGGGCGACTGCCGAAATCAATGGGATGACCGGCACGATTAGCATTTCCGGTGACGCTGCGCAGGCTGATTACACGCTGACGGTCACCGCTGACTCTGTGAACGGCACGACCGGGGTCATCGACATTGACGCTGACAACGATAAGGGATTGTCTGGCCTGCAGGAGACCGTCCAGACGATCGACAACAGTGACGGCACCGTATCTATTCTGGGTGACGCTACTGGCGCCAGGTGGGAGAAGGATAGTATTCACACGGAGATTGACGAGACTACGGGCACTGTGACGATCTCTGGTAACGACCAGGCGTCCGGGAAGGTGCGCACGGTCAAGTACAACGTCGATCAGCTCCACGACAAAGAGATCAGCATCACCGCCAGGATCAAGCAGATCTTCACGTCTGTCGGTCATTGGATCGGTGATCACATGCCGAAGGGCTCCTGGTTGCGCGCGGATGGCGGACCCATCACTCCGATTAAGGGGTATGCGAATGCTGGCGCAGTCCACGGGCCTGGCGGCCCGAAGGATGACTGGATCCCCGCATGGTTGTCGAACGGGGAGCACGTCTTGACGGCGGCCGAGGTTGCGGCGGCCGGCGGCCAGGACGCCGTGTACCGCCTGCGGAAGCTGATCCGTGACGGCGATATCAGGCGGTATATGGAGGCGACCCGCTTCTCCGATGGTGGTGCCGCCGGCGCTATCTCACCATCCACTGGCGCTGCCGGCGGGATTTCCGTGAAGACGCTCCGTCGCGCAATGGATGGCATGAACCTGGAGTTGACGGTCGACGGACAGACTACGCTGACATCTAGAATGAGAGCTGTCGCCGACCAGCGGGTGGTGACCGCCTACCGCATGAGCAGGAGATGACATGGCAGACCAATGGATGGCCGGGTTCACGGCGAAGCATACGGGGCTTCTGAGTGTCGTCCCGGAGCCGTCGCCGGAAGGGTATGCCTCATATCCGGTGTATGTAACGTCCGACAATGATCGAGTGCTGATCTGGCACCCACAGGACAGGTCTGCGGTGTCGGACCCGCTCGCCCCGATCGGCGTTCCGACCACGTACACGCAGGCCGGCCTGCCTCCGGTGACGTTCACCCGTCAGTCAACTGGTTCGGATATCATTTCCGACTGGTCGGGGCATGTATGTGCGCGCGTCGACTTGATGCCCTCTTCGTCTTACACGTACGAGGGCGGCTTGAGTACGGTGACGGCGTCCACGGGGGTGGTGGATCGGTGGAGTGCTGTTGCGGCCCCGCGGGCCACGACGATTGAGTGTCGCACCAAAACTCTAGAGGACTTCCGGGTGCTCCGTGATCTCGTGGAGATGGCCGGCTACCTGATTGTCGCTCACGACACGGAAAGGTGCCGCATTCCGGGCTGCACGATCGAACCGATCCGCGTGGTCGCCGTATCGAAGGCGACGGGCGAGCAGACTGAGGCTCGCGCCCGAGGTACCGTGGAGTGGCAGCTGTCCGTGACGGAGCGGTCGAAACGGAAGATCTACACAGATGCCGAGCATGCCGGGTGGACGTATGGCGCCGCCTACGCGAAGACTGGCGTGTCCCTTGGGACGTTCTCCCCGTGTGTGACGTGGGGGGAGTGGATGCAGTTCGAGCGGGACATTTACGACGGCAAAGTGGAGCAGCACCTCACATATCTGTGGGGTGGCCCGGACCGCCCTGCGGACGATAAGGCGATCGGCGGGGACCGGTCGGAGAACTGGAGCCCGCATGGGAAGCCGACCCGCAGCGGCAATGTCCGCAACGTGACACCGACCGCGGGGGTGCAGAGCTTCCGTCAATCACAGCCGGGGCACCGCATTCACCTATCTATGTACGCCCGCAGGATCACCCAGGACAAGTATGGGCTGTCGAACGTCAATATCGGCCTGTGGTGCTCGGACGGGTTTGGGGACGCGTCGAAGAGCAGGGCTTTTGTTTATGATGCCAACAGTGTCACGAAGTCACTGCCGGACGACAACGGGTGGGTGCTTGTGCAGGATGACGTCACCGTCCCTGACGGGAAACCGTGGGTCGCTCCGTATGTACTCCTCGATGGCGCGGACGTGCCGCTGACTGAGTTTGGGGAGCTGAAGATGGCCGACATGGACGCCCAGCAGGGGTCTACCCTGCAGACTCGCACCTATCATGACGTGTGTGTGTTGCTCGCAGGACAGGAGGACCGGAAGTGAGGCCTGGTCCGAGCATCCCGGAGATGAATGACGCGGGCCGCTGGTCCGCGCGGATGGACATCCGATACGGGCCCCGTCTGTTTAGGGACGTCCCGATGACGTCCTGCTCCCTTGATTGGGGTGAGTTGAAAGTGGATGGCGCGTCCGCGTCGGCGCCTGCATCCTTGCGTGTGGGCGCCCCGGACGACTACGCTCCGCGCCATGAGGGGGATCTCTACTCCAACTACGGGCAGATGATGTGCCCATCCGTGATCTGCAAGTTCGAGCATGGCGGCAAGTACGAGATCCCGTTCGGGAGGTTCCGCATCACGGAAACGTCTCAGTCGCCGGAGTCGACTCCAGTACAAGGGAAGGATCTGCTGCTCGACTTGGAGGAGAATCCCCTCTCGTGGCCGCACTCCCCGCATCCGGGGGGCACGCTGATCACGGAGATGAATCGCCTGAACCCAAACCAGGGTATGACGGCGATCCGCGTCCCAGACTCGCGACGCGATTACCAGATCAGCTCCTACCTGCAGCTCCCCACCGACCTGCTCGTGTCAATGTCGATGATCGCGAAAGAGGCGGGGTGTGGGCTGCGCATGTCATACAGAGGTGAGATCGAGGCGTATCCACTGCCGACACCCTCGTCTGCCCCTGTAGAGACGTACGCGCAAGACTCCCATATGGTGATTGGGGCTGCGCCTGTACAGTCGCCGTCGGGTCGTATTCCGAACTGGTATTCCGTCGTCGCGAAGGGGGACGGCTCTCGCCAGTACACCGTCCATAAGGGGGACTCATACGAGTCTGCGGTCAAGGATGACGAGAAGAATAAGTCGGAGGTGGAGATGGCGATCGATAACCTCTACCTCGGCAAGGAGCGCGTGTGGGCTGAGAACGCCACCCCTACGTATCAGAAGGATGCGGCTCGCTGGTCGTGGTCCCGGCAGCTGAATCCTCACTGGACGCGCACGGAGAACGGGTGGAAGTCTGACTATGACTTCAACTTCTACGTGAAGGAGAACCAGGCGTACGGCTACTACCATCCGTCCTGGTATGGGTGGGTGTCAAAGACCACGGACTTGTCGTCGCAGAAATCCTGGGACAAGGTGGTTGAGGAGGCGAACAGGTGGGCGAAGTTCGGCATGGACCGCGCGAAGTCGTGGCGCATCCAGTTGGTCGCCGACCCGCGCATCGAGGTTGGCGACGTCATCGCCGTGGAGTACAAGCAGGGGAAGTGGTGTGTTGTGTCCGTGACATCCTTCTCTTTGGATCTGATGGACCCGTCGCAACCGATGACGCTGACCGGCGCGGAGCTACGCAGCTGGTGACGGTACACTGTGCTGTATGACCGCATCTGACTACAGCTCGGCCGGGTCTCTGTTTCTGGACATGCAGGACGCCCGGAAGAGTCATTCCTCCTCGGACTCCATCACCCGGTGGGTGAAGGGGCAGGTTGTTGACACGCCAGACACGGACCCGACGTTGCCTGCGGGCTGGGTTCGTGTCGGCATGCCATATAACGAGCCTGACACGTATGTGACTGGCGAAACCCCCGGTCTGTACACGTGGAAGGGGGCGATGGTTACTGTCAGGATGCACTCTGATGGGACGCTTCTGTCGATCAGTGATGGTCAGGACGAGCCTGGCGATGAGCGAACCCAGGTGGAGCGTCTCGGCCCGGCCGGCAAGGAGATTGCCGGCGCCATGTCTGACGCTGTGAAGGCACAGAAAGCGGCAGAGGAAGTCAAGGGCCGCGCGGACGTTGCCGCGAAGGATGCGGCCGCCGCACAGAAGGCCGCTCTGGACGCGAAGGCGGCCGCCGATGTCGCTTTCAAGAAGGCGACCACGGTGGAAGGGCAAGCGTCTGGCTTGGATGGGAAGATCTCGGCTGCCCAGAAGGCGGCCGACGAAGCTAAGGCTGCGGTCGCTGGCGCTGACTCAAGGGCGGCGGAGGCGCAGAGTAAGGCGCAAGCGGCCCTGGATGCAGTAAAGAAGTCTGGGGACAATGCTGCCGCCCTGGCGGCGGCGACCGAAGCGAAGCAGGCCGCAGAAGCCGCCAAGACCCTCGCTCAGCAGGCGCAGGCGAGCGCCCAGCGGGCGCAGGCGTCCGTGTCTGACGCTGCCCAGAAGGCTTCAAAGGCGCAGACTCTGGCTGAGAAGGCTGACGCCAACGCGGCGGCAGTGAAGTCGACGGCGGAGTCTGCTGACGCTGCAGCCAAGAAGGCTGCATCGGACGCCGCGGCCGCGCAGGCGTCCTATAAGTCTCTGCAAGCCACTGTGGCTGCGAACTCCACGGACTTGGCTGCCGCGAAGACGAAGGCTGACCAGGCCTCAAAGGATGCGGTGGCCGCGAAGGATGCGGCCTCGAAGGCGACCGCCGATGCGCTCGGTGCCCGCCAGGCCGCGGATGCCGCCTCGAGTAAGGCTTCCACATTGGCCGGGCAGGTGACGGTGTCACCGTCCGTGCCAGTTCTGGCTGATGGGGCCGGCAAGCCGAAGGGGGCGGTCTGGTTCGTGCAGAACGGTCAGGGCGTGCTCACGTCCCAGTATTCGTGGGACGGGGCGAAGTGGATGCTCATGCCTGTTGATGGCAGTGTCATCAAAGACGCGACGATCACGTCCGCGAAGATCGGGGCGGCGGCAATCGGGTCCGCTCAGATCGCTGATGCGGCAATCACGGATGCGAAGATTGGTGGCTTGTCCGTCAGTAAGCTCATGGTGACGGGCGGGGCGAAGATTCCCCGGGCTGTGATCGACCAGTTGGCGTCGGATGAGGCGTTCATTGGGAAGTTGTCCGCCAACAGTGTGACGGTCGACCCGGAGAACATGCTGCGCGACCCTGGGTTCACTGGGTCTCCGTCGGGAGTGTGGTCGCCTGTCGTTCCAGCCGGCGGGTCTGTGGCGTTCGTGTCGGACATTAAAGACGCCCCTGGTGGCCGGTCGACTGGGGGGCGACTGGTTGGCGGCACTGCGTCAGAGGCGCAACTGAACCAGTCGTTCAAGATCCCCGCGGGGAAGGAGTGGGTGCTGCGGCTTACGTACCGCTACCTGCAGGGTTCTGCTGGCGGCCTGCAGTTGAAGGTGGGGGGGACTGCCTTGTCGGCATTCCCGTACAAGGATGCGGGGTGGCACACGGAGGACGTTGCCTGGTCTCCGGCGTCCTCGGTGGCGGGTGGCGTCTGTCAGGTGTGTGCCAGCAAGGGCACCAAGGCGGAGATTGTCGCGATTGTTCTGTGTCAGAAGGTCGGCGCAACCATGCTCGCCCCTGGCAGTGTGACATCTGACGCAATCTACGCGAGCAAAGAGTTGTGGGCGAAAGTGTCGGCTTTTGGGTCCGTGACCACGGAGATGCTGACTGCCGGCAAGGCTACTATCACTGGCGACGCGGTGGTCGGTAACCTGAAGGGCAATAACATCTTCGGCTCCAAGATTGTCGGATCATCCATGTATGCGTACTCCGAGTCTGCCGAGTCGCTCAACAAGAAAGGGTTGCCGTACAAGGCGGTAGACGCAGACGGGGGCGACTGGATTTCCCAGTCAATCCCCATGACGCGCGTGTGGGCGAACCGGTATGGTCCTAACGATGCTGCGGGGCTGTGCACGATCACGTCCGCGTCGGATACGGAGATGACCGGCAAGTACACGTCGACTCTGGACTTTACGTATAACGCCTGCTGGGAGACGTATGTGGACCTTCCTGATGGCGACGTGTTCGACGCGACCCTGGATTTCTGGGTCGCCGACACGGGGGGGACGTCCGAGATGGAGATCGTCTTGCTGCGTGACGGTGTCGAGCTGTCCCGCAACCGCACTTTGGACGGCTGGCAGACTGTCAGCATTGCGAACTGGAAGAAGGGCGACGCGGGGGTGCGACGCTACTACTTGCGTATCTTCCCGCTCTACTCGCCGACGACTGTTTCGTTCAAGAACTTGAAGCTTTGGTACCGGACGGTGTACGACACTTCGTCGATCCGTCTGAAGGGTAATTCCTTGCTGTTCCGCCAGTCGGTTCCCGACGATAAGGGGACCAACGCGTGGTTCCGCTTCACTAACGGGCAGATGTATGCGGCTGGCACCAACCAGCTGGAGTATCAGCGTCCGCTTAAGTCGCTGGTCATGCCGCCGCATTTCATCGGGACGACGAACCAGCAGCGCATCCTGCAGCGGAACTACTGGGAGTGGTGGCCGGGGAAACTTCAGAACGATACGGAGTGGTTCGAGTATGACGCCCAGGATTTTCGCATCGGGAAGAACAATATCCCGCAGGCGGTGTATAGCGGCCTGTATTGGGTCACCATCCAGGTGACGGTGTCGAGCCACTACTCCTCGCTTTGGACGACGTTGCTCGTAGAGCTGAACCCTGCGGGCAACTGGCCCCTAGGCGTCGGGAACTCCGTCTCCCTGGAGCCGGGCGTGAAGAGTGTGAAGGTGTCGGCTGCGGGGCTGATGCAGTTGCGCACGAATGTCCGCCTGTTCTGGCATTTCGCGATCCGCACCCCGAATATGGGAACCGAGAACGGCTGGCTCGAGATCAACAACATGCGCTTGTCGGCGATGTACATTTCAAACTGAAAGGATCAAGTGATGGCGGACACTAGATGGGACGGTGCGGTTGTTCCGACCGCATACTCGGATTTGCTGGGCGCTTGGGGGCGCTTCAGTGACAGCGTGGGCACGTTCATCCGCGTTGCGTCCATGCAGGAGGCTCGTGCCCGCCTCGCGCAGGCGCCCGCCGGCGTGGTGACGTCTGCGTCGCCGGCGATGTTCCTGATCGGCGGTGTGTTGTACTCGGCGGACGGGTCGAGGAGCGGCGCCGACTACAACGTCGTGCCTGTGTCCGGCTATTCGGGTGTGCTCGTTGACCATTGGGATAAGTCTGACGGCCGCGGCCGGCCTACGTCGGACCACACTACGCGCCGTTGGGGGCAGTCCACGTTCCAGCTGCCCGTCCGTAGCCTCCTCGAGTTCAGCTTGGATGTGTGCGTGTCGATCGTCCACTCTGACTTCACCTCTGAGGATGAGAAGAACAAGGCCAGCGGCAGCTACTACTTCGGGTTCCTGTTGGATAACGTCAATCAGTGGCAGACGGAACTGCAGTACAACAGGACTTTCATGACGCATCACTTGTCTTGGAAGATGGAGGCTGACGCGGGGACGCACACCGCCGCGTACACGACGACCGGATCGTATGGCACTGACCCGTACTGGCATTTCGATGGCGGCGTCTACCCGGGGACGAGGTTTCGCGTGTTCTCGCTCGGCGCCACCGACTGACAGTCCGGCTGTTACCTGCCCCTCCTGTGAAACAATCAGGGGGGGCAGGTCTCATTACTACTTGGAGGGGTTATGGCTACACTGGAGCCGTCAGAGAGCCGCCGTGCGCGCACTGAGGCGCTGCGAGGTAGCGTGCAGATTTCTGCCTACGGGGCGCCGGACGGCGCAAGGTGGGCGGCGCAGGCGGCCGCGCTGGGCGGCACCCACATGCGGCTGACGAACATCTTTGAGGAGTCGACTGCACTGGCGGCCGCCAACGGTGGGGACAAGCTCGGCGAGATGGACAGCAAGGTGCGCGCCGCCGTGGACGCCGGATTCCGCATCATCATTGACTTCTCCTACTACCGGAACCTCCTGATCAAAGAGAAGACGAACCCGTACTTCCTGGAGTGGCCGTCGTGGTTGTCGCCGATGGCGCAGATCCTCAGGCGGCAGTTCCCCGGCTCCGACTGCGACTATGCGCACGCCCCCGAGGTGTCCGCTGTGGCCCTGTCGGGGGAGCCTGACATCCTGTGGGGTGACAACAACCCGGTCCAGCAGGCGAAGTCCTCGGACCAGTATTTGTGGGCGCTTCAGCAGCAGGCGACCGCGGTCCGGAAGCTGGACTATGATGGGCCGATCACCGCGGGCGGTTTCAATCACCTTAACTCTGACGGCCCTGACCGTGGCGCGTATGGTGACGCGGTGGACCGGCTCGCTGTCGTGCCATGGGTGGACGCGCTGACGTTCCACGGGTATGACGGGCCGGCGAAGCTGAAGCCTGGCATCGCCAGGTTCGTGGATGTTGCCCAGTCGGGCGGGAAGCTTGCGCTCATGGAGGAGTGCGGCTTCAACTCGGACAATGTGTCCGACTCTGCTAGGGCTGCGAAGTTTCGTGCGCTGGTGCCGTGTGTCGCGGCGTCCGGCCTGTCGGGTTTGGGCCTGTGGAATGTGGGCGACTACAACGGGTACGACGTGCGCGCCACCCACCCGGAGACGATGAAGGCCTGGAGTGAAGTTGTCGCTGCGATGCCAGTGCTGGGTCGCGGCGGAGTGGCCGCCCCCTCGCCGGCCGGGGCGGCACCCGAGCCGACGCAGTGGGTGACGTTCGCTGGGGATGCCACCCCCGGTGACACGTTCATCGCCGCCCTTGAAGGGAACGCGCTGTGCGTGGGGCCTCGCTCGGAGTGGGGGACGGTGACGGTCCCTGCAGTCGGGCAGAAGCGGCTGGCTGCCATCCCGCCGGCAGTGCTCGGTGATCGGAAGCCGCAGAGGACCACCTACCCTCTCCTGAAGCCGGACGGCACGTCCGACGGAGCAACAATTGAGGTGTGGCCCAACAGGACGGTGATCACGAACGTGCCGGCGAATGGCGGCGGCAAACGTGTCGCCCCCATGATGTACGCCCCCCTGGCGTGAGCGTCGTCCCGTCGCCAGGGTGGGATACTTAGCCCATGCATGAGATTTCCTTCCCTCCACTCCCTGCGGAGTTGATTGGTGCCGCCCTGGCCGGCGCCGCCTCGTGGGTGGGATGGCTGTTTGCGAGGGCGGACAGGACTGCGGACAGGCGCGTTGAGGCGCTGGAGGCGGTCACGAAAGCCTTGACTCGTCGAGTGCAGCTCCTGGAGGAGGGGCGCGAAAAAGCGGAGGCGGCGCGCGACCTCGCTGAGGAGGAGGCGCACCGTCTCCGCATTCGCGCGTTCCGGCTGGAGGAGTATGCGGCGGCTTTGCTTAGGTGGGGCGTCGGGTTGGTGGCGATGATGGCTCCGTCAGAGAGGCCGCCTAGGCCGCCGTCACCGCCAGCCGACCTCGATGATGTGGGCGATCTGTGTGGCGGCGGCATGGCGACTGGTTCCCTTCCAGTGGACGCCGCCGCCGGTTACGTACCAGGTGATGCCCCGACGGGTAAGGGTCACATGGATTCCTGAGGATCCCTGGCTGCTGCGGATGATGGCTTCGCGGGGACCGGTGGCCACTTTCAATTGCGTGCGGTCAAGGCCGCATGCGTCGATGATGGTGAGGGCCTCGCTAATGACTCCGGCGGGCGTCATGTCAGCTCACCTCCAGCCACTGCCAGAGACTCCAGACGGTGAAGACGGAGCCAAGGGTGGCGAGTCCGGCGGCGAGTCCGGCGATGGTGTAAGCGATGCCGGCGAAGATGAGCTCTCCGATACGGTTGTTGAGGTGGCGGTCGAGGGGGTTGTTGCGGGGGGCGGCATGGCGCATGCTGGTGGTTCCTTTCAGGCGGTGCGGACGATGACGATAGACCCGCTGGGGGCGGTGACGTAGGAGCCCTTCTGGGTGCCTGCGTGGCCGCCTCGGAGAGTGAGGGTCCGGTAGGCGGGCCGTCCGGGGGTTGAGGTGTTGGACTCGACCCGCCAAAAGGCTCCCTCGCGGATGATGAGACTTCCGGCGGAGACGTCTTCGATTGGGGTCGGCTTGGTTGGCTGGTGGGGGTACATCACTTCGGCGTTCCTTTCTGGGGGTGTGAGGCTGTTTGGCGGCCTGTCATGGGGTGTCTTGGGTGGTTGTCTGGACTGCGCTCTTGAGGGCGCTGTAGAGGCTTCCTGGGGTGTCTGTGGGGCCGTATGGGACGTGGGTTGGTTGCCCGCCGCGAGGGTGGATGGTGACTCGCCCGTCCTCGACGGAGACTTTGGTGCCGGCGGGGAGCTCGGTGTCGGCGATGACGTTCCAGGCGGCGATCCGGGCGGTGGTTGCGGTGTTCATGGGGGCTCTTTCGGTGGTTGTTGAGGTCGGCCGGCGGGTGGGTTAGAGGGCGTTGAGGGCGTCTGCGTCGAGGCGGCCTATGATGATCAGCCAGTCGCAGAGGTCGTCGTGAAGGTCGCTGCTGGGGGAGCCGTCATAGGGGAGGCCCCACTGGTCGACGTCTTGGAAGACCGTCTCTTCTTTGATGGTGAGGGTGAATCGAGTGAGGTGATTGCCGGCTGCGTCGGTGTGCGGGGCGGCGTTCAGCTGGATGGGCTGCTGGGTGGGGGTGGCGTTGGTGGTCATGCCTGTTCTTCCTCTGATTGGCTGGCTGATCGGATGTAAGTAATGTTCCTACCGTGCGGGGTGGAAGTCAACTCGCTCGGCCGTGGTATAGGCCACACGGCGGGCGGCTGGTTGAGGAGACAGAAAAGTCCGACCCCCTTGAACGCCGGGTTGGCGGAGGAGGTCGGACTGTGGGACGTCGCGGGGCCGCACGTCAAGAATACGGCAACCTGTCGGGCGGCTAGTAGCGCTCGGTCGTCGTGAATGTCAAGACCAGAGACGCCACCCCGACGAAGTGCCTTCCCCCAGCTCGAACGTCAGTAGTGCCGGCTTGGAAGAGTTCCCGGACGCATTCTGGAACCAGCTGCTTCCCGGGTCGACGGTCGGGGCGCAGATGATCTGTCGACTATCCCCGACGGTCTGCACGGAGAACGAGTGCCAGTGGCCGTGCAGTAGCGTGCGAGCGTTCTGCATTCCGGCGACACAGCCGAATGCCTGCCCGCGGAACCAATCCGCGACACGGTCTTTACTGCCGGCCGCATGACCGTGGGTGACACCCATGATCGTTCCGTCCTGGGCGCGCACGGTCAGGGACTCCAGGTGGGGGGCCGGGGCCAGGAAGCCGACGCCCTCATATCCTGGCCGACCCTCCATGGCCATCTGAATGTTCGACTGGATCAGGAGGCCGTAGTCGTCCGCGGCGATGTTTGCCCGCTTGGCCCGCCCGATCCCGGTGCGGACCTGGCAGTGGTTTGACGGTACTGCCACGTAGGTGACCGACGGGCAGGCCTGGGCGAGCTGACGGACCGCGTCGGCGAGGATGCCTTGGGCGGTGCGGATCTGGTCGACGAGACCCATGTCGCAGGTCTGAGCCTGACTGACGGTGTTCGTGAAGTTCTCTGTGCTGTCACCGCAGTCAACAAGGATGACCTCGTTGTAGGAGGTGGCGCTCAGGGCGATACCCCTGAGTGCCGACCTGACCGCTTTGATGGTCTCCTTGGTGCCGCCGCGTACGTCCGTCTTGCCGATCTGCATGTCAGAGATGACGACCACATACGTGCCCTTGCGGGGCCGGTCGGCGTACGGGGCGGGTTCCTTCGCGAGGATGGGGGCGATGTCGTCGTAGGCGAGACGCTTCGCTTCTGCCCGTTCCGCGGCGCCCGGTCTCCAAGTGATCTTCTCGTAGGAGCCGTCGGACAGGCGGACGGTCTTCCCGCGGGCGGTGATCGCCTCGGTGGGCACCCCGAAGTACGCGTCGGTACCTTGCTGCTGCCGCTCGGACCGCTTCTTCAGGGCCTTTCGGTGGCGGCGAACGGCGGCCTCGCTGGTGCCGTACTCGTCGGCGATGGCCTGGTTAGTGCGCCGCTGGTGCCGAGGCAGAGAGTCGTTCGCGATGATGGCTTCGTCGAGGGGGGACATGTCACTCTCCTGCCTTGTAGTTGTTGACCCAGGTGCGGAGCTTATACATGTTGAAGCCGGCCCAGGAGTCGTAGACGCGGCCGCTATTGCGGTCGGCGACATAGCAGACAGGGGCTGCCGTGTAGTTATGCTCGGCGGCGAGGCGCTGGGCGGTCTCATCATCCTTGAAGCGGGTCTCAATGTAGGGGGTGCTGTTCTTGGTGAGGTACCGCTTTGAGGAGCGGCACTGCTGACAGCTGGGCTGGATGGCGATGTAGATCTCGTATGAGGCCACGGGTTGTTCCTTCTTGTTTATTAGGTGTGTGGTTGAGTGAGGGGGCGGGGGCTGACTGATGCCAGCCCCCGCCGGTGGGGGCATCAGAAGGGGATTGCCCCGAAGTCGACCTGCCCGGCGGACGGGTTTGCTGCAGCTTGACCGAGCTGGCCGGGCTGGTAGTTACTCTGGGTCTCGCCATCCCGGTCTGCCTTGCGGATGTACCCGCAAAGGCGGCAGTTCCGCAGGGTGTAGTCAATGCCACCCTTCTCCTCGGCGTGCCACTCTCGGAGGATCATCACGCCTGTGATGGTGACTCGGTCCCCTTTCTTGAGGACGCTCGCAAGGTAGGTGTTCTCGTCTCCGAACAGGGCGGCCGACACGTACAGTGGGGCTCCGTCGTCATCCCACCTGCCGGTGTTCTTATCCTTCGTGCGGCGTGTGGCGCCGATACGAAAGGAGGTGACGGGGGTGCCGGACTGCGCGTAGTGGACCTCGGGGTCCCTGACAAGAGTCCCAGTGGTGACTGTCTCAACGGCCATGGCGGCGGTTCCTTTCAGTGGATGAGTGTGGCGTTGACGTGAGAGGGGTCTGTCCGTTTGGTGTGCTTGTACGCCCGGAATCCCTCCAGCTCCCCGGCGGGGACAACAGGCATGGCTACGGGGCGTCCGATCGATTCGAGCGCGCCAGGGGTTGCACTGTTGATGATGACTGGAATATCGCCATACTCGTGGAGTATGTCGGTGAGGTATCCGATAAGCTCTTCGGTGGTGACTACCTGGGGGGTCATTATGTGAGGTCCCTTCTGTTGGCGTGGTTCAGGATGGTGACGAGGTCTGAGACGGTCATGGTCACCCATTGGTCGGCGGGTTTGGCGTTGCCGTGACGCTTGTGGATGACAATGCCGGTCAGGCCTCTGATGTTCGATGCTTCAGTGTGCGCCTCCCGCACCCATTGAGGCAACCCCATTTTGGTAACGTTTTTGCACTCAATGGCTATCTGCCTGCCGCGACACGTAACGCCGTACAGGTCGCCGGAGTCGGCGGCACCGGTCCTGACCTGTCGGTCTACGTGACACTCTTCGAGGCGGTCGTTGAGATAGTCTGCGATGAGTCGTTCGAACCGGCTGCCGGCCGCTTTCATGGATCTCAGGTTGCGTCCCATGATGAGTGCATCTCCCTCTCGACCTGGTCGTAGATGGCGGCCAGCTGGTCTCGCAGATGGCTGCTCATCTCGGTGGTGTCCTCTGGGCGGTCGGCCAGGTACCGGAACGTGCTGTCTCCGCGCTTCCGGAGCGCGCGCAGGCCGTCGTCCAGGGAGGTGACCTTGGCGATCCTGGCGGTGAGCCTGGTGGCGTACCAAACTGCCTTGGCCATGTCTTCTTGGTACGAAGCGCCCGACTTGGCGCCTGCACGGAGAGCGTACTTAAGGATGTTGCCGTACAGGAAACCTTCGCGTTCGGTCAGGTCGATGACCTCGACGGGCCACCGAGTGTAGTGGGCGGGATGGTTAACGTTGTCAGTCATGAGATCACCGCCATGGGGGTGCCGTTGGTGTCGGCGCGGTATTGGTCCCAGCCGCCAGCGCGTCCGGTCTTGACCGTGTTGACCAGGAGCAGGCTGTCCGCTTGTTCGTAGCCGATGCCGCCGCCGGCGATCACGGCGACAGGAGTGTCGTTTCCGTACCGGAAAGCGGCGTCCTGCAGCTGCCCCATGAGGCGGCCGATAGTGAGCGTGCCGGTTTCCTGGGTGCCGTAGTCGCGGATTGTGGCTCCGACGCCGGTGGACCCGAACCCGCCCTCGCCGCGGTTGGTGCTGTCGTCCACGACGCCCGGCTCTACGGTGACAGTCGGCAACGGCAGAATGATCAGCTGGCAGATCCGGTCACCGGGGGCGACCGACACCGGCTCGGCGAGAGCAGTAACGGCGGCCTTGACGTTGCCGCGGTAGCCGGCATCGATGACGCCGACACCGTGAGGCATGGACAGGCCTTTCATTCCGGCTGAGGACCGGAGGATCAGCTGTCCGTAGTGGCCGGCGGGGATGGCGACCCGGATGCCGAGGTCGATCGTGTACACGGCGCCGCGGCGAACGAGACACCCTTGCCCTTCGGGGACGTACAGGTCTAGGCCGGCGTCTGTGTCGTGCGCCCGTGTCGGCGTCTCGACGTTCATGACTTTCTGGATAGTGACCTTCATGGTGGCGGTTCCTTTCAGCGTTTGTTCCATGGGGATCGGTCTCTTCCTCGAGTGAGGCCGTGCGGTTCGGAGTGGTAGGAGTCGATTTCGTTTTCCTCCCATGCGAGCGGTGAGTGGCCGCCTGCGATGACGGCGGTGTGGTGCGCGGCTATGGAGTTTTTGTTCGGGGGGATCGGCTGGCATTGGAGTCGCTGCCACGCACAGGCTAGGCGGAGCCTGGCCTCAGGGTTAACGTACTCGCCTGCCCGGCCTTTCGCAACCGCGCGAGGTGGGACGCTCGCCGCTTTGGCGATGCGGTGTTCGTCGTAGCCGATCCACATGAGCGACAGGACGCGCCGCTGCAGCCCAATGGGGGTGACGGGGATGGCAGGGATTGCTGTCATCGCCTGTTCTCCGGGTTCTTGCCGGCCTTCCAGGACGTGAATACGGCCTCCAGGGAGTCGGGGTCGTCCATGGTAGCGCCTCCCTCCTGGGCTCGCTTCCACACTTCTCCGGGGCTACCGCCGGTCTCTTTGCAGTAGTCCATGAGCATGGTGCGGGTCATGTTGCGGCGTACTTCCTGCTCGGAGCCGGGCTCGGGGGTTGGTGCGGGGGCGGTGACCGGCTCGTCGGGGATGATCCCGGCTTCGCGTTTCCGTTCGGTGGGCGGCGGCGCATCTTTGGGGCCGGGGGCGTTCTCGGCGATCTTGCGGGCCTTTTCCTGGGCGTCCGCCCTGCCGTCCGGGGCTGCTTCCGTGGGGCGCTCTTGCGGCTTCCGGGGCTCACTGGTGAGCTCTTCTGCGGTGTACACGTTCCCTGCGAGAGCGTCTGATGCGCCCTGGCGGCACACCTCGGTGATGGCGCGGGCCCGGAGCATCTGTCGAGGGTACTGTGTCCACGGGCCGCGGTTGCCCCACAGGCCTGCCTCGCGGGCTTTCTTCTCGTCCCAGGTGACGGTGAACTCGTAGTCGGGGTCGTCGGCGCGGACGATGGTGGCGGTAACGCTGTTGCCGCCTTCGTGGATGCGGAGTTTGTGGCCGGCCCTGCGGACGATCGCCCCCATGAGGTCGGCGGACATGGTCATCTTGCCGCGGGCCACGACCATGCTTTGCATGACCTGCGTGTAGGGGACGCCAAGGGCGTCGCCAATGTCCATCGCCCAGATGATGTCGGCGGGCTTGCCGCGATATTCGGCGGGAATGAGGGAGGACTGGGACACGATTTTGGCGTGTTCGATACGGTCCATCAGAGAGTTCCTTTCATGACTGTTCCGAGGAGGGCGGCGGCTACATCGGCGGGGTGTGAGTCGCATTGGTAGGGGACGTCAGCGTAGGAGCGTCCCGCTCGGATGGTGACTCCAGCTTTGCCGATGTAGGCGTGTAGGAGGTATTGGTTGTCGGTGAAGATGGACAGCTTTGCGGAGGCTGTGCCTGCGGACGGCCTGTCGATGATGTACTGCGGTCCGGGGTGGTGTCGTAGGCAGCATTCAGCGATGGCCTCACCCAGGAGGACTCTGTCTCGCCTAGGGGCGAACCGACCGATCACACCCATGCCTCGCGTGCGTCGTTGAGGGCTTTGCGGATGGTGTCATTGAGGGTGTCCTGGCTTGCGTTGGGGTCGCAGGTGTATCTGTTTCCGCCTGCGTCGAGGGCGTACAGGCCATCGTCGGTGACGAAGGCGACCATGACGTCCCTCTCTGTGCGGACCTCGATGTAGGGGGAGCCGTGGGTGGTGCGGCGGAAGGCGGCGTATTCCATGGCGGCGAGGTTGTCTCGGACGGCAGTTAGGAGGGGAAGGAGAAGACGGGACTGCATGAGGGGCGACATGGGTGGTTCCTTTCTGTTGGCGGGCTTGGTGGTGGTGAGAATGCCGGCGATAGCTTCGCGGGGGCGAGTGGAGAGCGTCGAGAATGTCTTCGACTGTTACGTTGAGGCTTTCAGCTGTGGCGGATGTTGATTACCTGGGTGCGCCCGGTGGCCGGGTCGGTGTGGGTGGCGTGCTTCCAGTCGGTGGCTTCTATCCGTTCGACTCTGCGCCGGTAGGAGGCTGCGTACCTCTTGGCGGCTCGGGCTCGTTTATCGGGGGTGGTGTTCTCGGGGATGTTCATGGCAGTGGGAGGTTGCGGAGGATCTGTTCGGCGTCGGCTTCTGTGTTGGTGTGGTTGAACGAAGGTGCTTGGGGGGTTGGGCGGTTCGAGGAGGCGACCACGATGCGGTGTCCGTCGCCGATAACTGCGACTCCGCGGTTCGGGATGATCACCGACCATCGGATGATGTCTTCGAATGGGGAGCGGACGGTTACCGCTTTAGCTTCGGCGGCCCATCCGCGCCGGCCGACGTCGCGGGCGATGTTGTTGGCGAGCTCCTGTGAGGAGGGTTCCTTCTTGCGGTGGAACATCAGTCGTTCTCTATGGTGAGGAAGGCGGCGATGATGCGGCCTGCGTCCTCGTGGTGGATCGGGTAGGAGATGTGCGTTCCGGTGCGCGATGCGTAGACGAGCCTGTCGGCGTGGATGGAGACCTCGGCCAGACGGTCCGAGCGGCCGTTTTTGGTGATGATTACGGTCGCGGGTTCCGGGTACCAGGGCGCGTTGGCGTGGCAGGCTGCCGCCCCGTATCCGATGGTGTTCGTGCGGATGAAGTTGGCGATCCGGATGGCGACCTCGTGCTGGCTGGAGGGGAGCAGGAGCATGGTGTGTTCTTTTCTGTGCGTGGGGTGGGTGGGTAGGTCAGGCGTTGGCGTGGCGGAGAGCGGCCTTCCTGCGGTTGCTGGACCGGGTGGCCTTGATGGCGACCGGCAGGCCGATGATCAGGGCTGGGGTGGTGGCCGGGCCGACATTGCCGGCGAGCAGGCCGGCGACCGCGCCGAGTACGGCGACGATTGAGATGGTCGCAATCCAGGTGATCAGGGTGGTGGCTGCGCGGCTGGGGGCCTGGGTGGCGGTGTTCATGGGGTTTCTCCTTGGTAGGGCTGGTTCGTATCTCGTTGTTGGTATTAGTTTCCCGTTTTCCGTGTGGGAAGTCAAGCCGTAGGCGAGTGATGGCAGACACAGTTTGGTGTGGGCGTGCTTCCCTCCTTGTTCTCCTTGCTCTCTCCTGCGCCACGAGCGCGGTGGGACCGTGGTCCCGAGCTTCTTCGTGCCCGCGTACGCGCGCGCGCGTCCCGTACGGGACTATGACACCAAGGGAGAGATATCTAGGTAGTAGATAGTAGGTACCTGTGGATATGTGGATAACCCCATCTTTCGTTGCCGTGACGCCGAACCCTTGTCCACAGGGGGGTGTGGATAAAGTTGTGTGCACATGTGAATAGCTTGTAGGTACAAGTACTTTTCCACAGGTTATCCACAAGCAATCCACAGGGTTTCCCACAGGGTTATCCACAGGGTGGGGAGGGTGCGGTTAGGACCGAGGTCCCCTGCCGTGCAGAGTTATCCACAGGGTGTGGTCTAACCTGTGGACGTTGACCACCACCACTACCACCGGAGGATCGCATGACTCGCACTCTCTCCTTCCTTGTCGGCCTCTCTGCCGGACTCGCTACCCTTTGGACTTTCGTTCAGCTGGGGGTCGCCTTCGCTGTTGGGGAGGCGAACGTAGTCTCCTTGATCGGCTGGGGTATGGCCTCGATGATCCTGTGGGCCCTCCTGCGGCCTATCAGGTGGGCTAGGAGCCACGGCTTGCATCCTGGGTTCCACCGCCGCTGAGGAGGTTTGGGCGTCTCCTGGGGGGTCTCGACACGCCGGTGTCGGGGCCCCTTCCTTTGTGCCTTCTAACCGGAGCGTTCCTCTCCTCTTACGGTGTCGCCCACCTTGAGGGGGAGCCTGACGGTGTGGGGTAACCCTGGTGTTCGGGCCTAGCTGCAGGGGGATGCTCTGATACTCACCCGCCCTTTGACCTGTCATACCGTGTGGCATAACCGGAACGTATACGTCCCAGTAAGAGTAGAACGTCAGTCGGTTAACGTTTTAACGTGTGAGTTCACCCACTGGGTTCGGGGGTTTGGGAAGGGGTGTCGTGTATCGTGGGGGGAGAAAGAGGGGGGCGGCGGAGAGCTCGACCGTCCAGGTCGATCCACCCAACGGGAACGACACAGCCGACAACAGAACAACCCCCCGACACAGACACAACCCGCAGGGCCCGCAACCACACAACACCTCCAACAAACACGCGGCCGAACCTAAGCAACCAACGAGGACAGCAACCACGACCCCAGGTTGAGAACAACCCAACCGGAACGCAGCCAGCAAGACAAGCCACCCGCAAGACCAGCCCACCCCATCAGAAAAGAACTGCGACCCACAGGACGCCACCAACAGACAGCGCCGACACCCAACAGGGGGACGGCCCCCAACCAGGGACCACAGCCCACCAAGCGGGTGGGGGCGGGAGTTAAGGAGGGGTCTAAGGGGAGCGGCCCCCAAACGCCACACCACCCGCCACACAGGAACCGGGACCCACCAGCCGAACACCGTCACCCACCAGACAGCCCACCCCCAGAACCCAACACCCTCCAGAAACCTGACCCCAACCACA
>ERZ1674082.35-NODE-35-length-34598-cov-18.790290_pt1 | contig 34598 bp, 46 predicted proteins | sample MGYA00581118_ERZ1674082 | MGnify/ENA primary metagenome ERZ1674082 (study PRJEB41354, sample SAMEA4873329) | human saliva metagenome | biome: human-associated habitat [ENVO:00009003]; feature: mouth environment [ENVO:08000002]; material: saliva material... | reverse complement strand
CCTGACGCTGTACGTTTAATCCATTTCAAAGCTCCGTTAGTTTTCTTAGTGTCAATATAGGTTTGACCTAGTGTACCTTCGACTTTACCGTTTGGCATACCTTCACCTGTAAGTTCACTAGATGAGGTTGGTACATTTTGACTAGAAGTTGGTAGATTAACACTACCTCCACCGTCAGACAAGATAAGAGTGTTTCCTGATAAGGTCAGCTTTTGAGGAATACCCACGCCGTCACGACCATTTTCACCTTTAGGTCCTGTAAGTCCGATAGGTCCTTGAGGTCCAGCGGGTCCAGGTAAGCCAGCAGGTCCTTGTTCCCCTCGTTCTCCACGAGGTCCAAGTTGTCCGTCTTGCCCACGTTCCCCTTGAATACCTTGAGGACCTTGTAAACCGTCTGCCCCTCTTGGTCCAGTATCTCCTTGTGGTCCACGTTCACCATCTGCTCCCTTTGGTCCAGGCTCTCCCTTGTCCCCTTTAGGTCCAGGAGTGAGTGAGATATTTCGCAATTCTTCCTTGGTAGCAAAGTTACTTGTATCGATTTCAGGCTTACTCTCTAAAGCTGATATACGCTGTTTTATGGCGCTATCGTCATACACGGTATCTTTATCCGCCTTTGTCTTCAATGCTTCAATATCGGCTGAAATATGGCTTATTTCACTACGAATATTGCTATCATCATAAGTGCCACCTTGCTCTTTGATTTTTGCAAACAATTCATCTAGTTCTTGCTTGGTTACAACATCCTTGACGTTAACAATTCGCCCTGATTCACGTTCAATGAGTGGTGTTTTAACTGCTTTGTCAATCTCGCTTATATGGACATTAAACATAAAGCTATACACATCTGCTGATTGTTCTACTTTTTCAAAATAAATATAACCAATAACAGCTTCATCTGTCGTGATCAATGATGTGTCGAATTGAACCGTAAACGAATTACCTTCGATCACTGCTTCTACTTCCTGGTATCGCTTAGTGGTTTTGAAATAGAATAAGCAGATGACCTTAGTAGCGGTCAATTCATCAACTGTGAATTTAAACTCAGCATTATTCTTATCGTGGCTGTAAAACTCGTTATACATTTTTTCGATACCACGGTTACTAGATAAAACGGTTATTTTTCTTTCGATAACCTTTTTCAAGCGCTACCTCCTTTCTTTTAATAAAGAAAAGAGAACCCAAAAGGGTTCTCAAATTGTTTAGTCTTCACTTGGTTCGTGATATTCAAGCGCTCTGTCACTATCTGTTATGCCAGCAGTCGTTGGATCAGTAACCACACCGAGCAATACAAGAATGTAAACGAACGTGTTCACACCGTTTTGAATATTTTGTGGAATTTCAAATCCGAATTGTTGAGACATAAGGAATACCGCCCCTAATAAAGCGATAAGTGTTACTTTATTTTGTAAACGTAGTTTCCAGTTAATTTTATTCATTATTTTTCTTCCTTGATTTCTAGTTCGAGAAATTTCTCAAACAATACTTTGACCGCACCGTTTCCGCCCAATTCGACGTAGCTTTCATAAAGCCGTGAAAGTTCTTCGATTTCATGTTGACTTGTCTTTCCACGTCGGATTGCTTTTTTTAGGTTTTCTTGCAATCGAAAACGCTGTAACCGTTGTAAGCCTTTCCCGATAATCGTTAAGTTTCGTTGGTTATCTTTTCCAATTTCTTCCACGCTTGAAACTGACTTCTCAAGGGTATCTATCTTATTCGATAACCCCTCAAGACGTTTGTCCGCTTCTTTGGAAGTTTTTGTACTCTTGAATGAAAAATAACTTGGAATGATAACGACTAGAACGGGCGTAAGCTTATCTATTAAAGTTAGAAAATCCAATCTAACCACCTTCTTTCTAATTGGTGGCTTATTGAACAGGTTGCGTTTCTAACTCGTTAGATGGTTTAGGCTCTGTCCACTTCCAGATACCCAACTTACCGTTTTGCTCAAGGCTTGCGAGTTCTTCAAGTGTTTGTCCTTGATAAGTGAAAGGCTCGTTAACTTGAATCATGACGCGTTTACCTTCTTGGAATTTTTCAACATGGTTCGGATTTTCAAGTGTGAAAATTTCTTGCGGGTTGTAAGTTTTGCCAGTCTGACCTAAATCAACCAATTCAAGACCTTTTTTGTAAACCGTAGGGTCAAGCGGGTTATCCGTATCAGTAACACGAGCCAAAACAGACCAGTTAGCAATAGCTTTAACTTCTGCAATCTGCGCTTCTTTTTCTGCTAGTTTTTGATTGTAGGTCTGTTCTTGTGTGATTAAATCTTCTTGTAATTGTTTCACGCTATCGGCTGGATTGAACTCAATAGTAACTTGAGCCAATACTGCCTTGATTAAGTCGTCATTTGTCTCGTTTGTTCTGTCGCCAATCAAAACACGGTCAAAAGCTGTGTATGGTTCTTCTTGGCGAATTGCTACGAAAGTACGGTTATTGCCTTGTAAAAATTTGTTAACTACTGTGAATGTCATATATTATTGTTCCTCTTTTTCTGTTTCTGTTTGTTCTTCTTTTTGCGCTTGTAATTGTTGTAATTGCTCTTGCACTTCTTCGTAAAGAGCCTTGTAATTGGCGCATTCAATCGTCTTATTAGCAAGTTGAATTGCTAAGTCATTGATTACTTTATCTGTTGTGTTCATGTTCTACCTTTCTAAATTCTGATGCCATAACGTCCGGGTGATCCGAGTTTGTTGCGTTTAAAATGAGCTTCAATCCCTGCGAAATTTTTATCTATATAATCAAATAATTGAACCAAAGAATGCCCACGAATTATAATATCTCTTGTTTCTGTATTGATCTGTATTCCTCCGCCTTGTGAATTTGGCATAAAGTCCATTGACTTACCATAAAATGTAATAGCCGTTTGGACATTGCTACCTTCTCTACCGTTCCAGATTTGAATACCAGCGGACGTATGCTCGATACCAGTGACACCGTTTCGGTTGCTCATTAATTGAGTATATGCGCCAGGAACTCCGTTTAGTATACCTTTACCGAAAATAAGGAATTGCGTAGGTCTGTCAGGAAATCTATTCCTAATTCCGACTGCTTCCTTGTTCATCTCAATCCAACCTGTCTGTAAATTAAAATCTGTAACGCCGTTTAGAGATGAAATTTTACCACCTTTAATATTGTTACCAGTAAAATCAATCGACTGAATTCTAGTGATGGTCGCTTGTTTAGCGAACAACTCATCAATAAATGCTTGTTGTGAAACTAGTTTCTGAATAAACGCTGTATCAAATTTAACCTTTTCAGCCGTGACTGCTTCAGCTCCTAAGATAGTAGTAGTGACTGAACCAGCTTCAAAGTTAGCAGTCTTGAGCTTATCAATCATTGCCGACTTAATAACTGCATTATCAATCAGTGTATCTCCTGTGATATGAGTTGCTTTACCAATGATACGGTTATTCCCATTTGCTCCAAGGTTGATACCGTTAATGATATCCCCAGCACTGTTCAAATTTTGGATAGCGTATGATCCAGCAAGTTGCGTTACTTGTGTCCGTGTTGCTTCCAAACCTTGAGCAATCTGTATCGCTCTTGTCTGTGCATCCGTAGCAAGTCCTTTAGCTTCATCTGTCATTTTATAAGCATCGTCAAATTGGCTTGGCTTATATGGTCCAGTATTTGAACCACGAACCAAGATAGGCTCTTTAAATTCGATCCAGCCATTCTTAGAGAGGAAAATATAAAATGGATAGTTTTTGTCTTCTCCGAAAACAAAGTCTTCTTGCATTGTGAAAGTCTTTTGAAACTCTTGCCACTCATCAAGCGGTGGTCTATTCTCACCAATATTCGCCCATGTTAAAGTTTTATTCAGACCGTGATTTTTTATGTTAAATGCAAAGGTACTATCTGGATATTCCCTAATACGGTACTTAAAACCTAGCGTGTATGTTTCGCCGTGATAGATTTTTTTAACGTAAATAGGGAGTGTGAAACCGCTAAAATTATAACTTGTTAACCCTTGGGCTTTGATTGTAAAAATACCATCATTAACAAAGACCTCAACACCTTGTCTTGAAGCATTGACAAGTGTGTTTGTTGACATAGTCAATGAATTAACGATTAGATTGTTATCGTCTGTAACGTATTTCCCAACCTCAGTCTGAAATATCTCGCTACTCATAACAAGCCGTGAAGCATTTTTGGAAATATCACTCTCTGAACTGCCTAAAATACGTTCATAAAGTTGAGCCGTTTCTTTGACACGTTGGAATTCGTTCTGGTCTGCTTTCTTGGAAAGAAAAAAATGAACCTCGTCAGATAGAGCAAATTTTTGGTTTGCCTCTTTTTGGAAACGCTCAAAATTTGTATTTCTTAATTCTGTAATTCGCTTGATTTGTTCAATTAGTTCAGCACTTGTGCCAGCTTTTCGCAAAGCTTCTTCTGCTTTGGCTTTGGCTTCGTCAAATCCTTCTGGGCTGAAATCGTGAAACTTTCTGTTGATCTCATCAGATAAAGCACGCTTGTTTTCTTCTGATTTGGCTTTGATAGCATTCACTTCATCTGTGAATTGATTAGTTAACTCTTCTTTTTTACGCTCAAAAGCAAGGTCAGCGTTTTTAAGTTCTCTTGCTAGTTGTCGTTCAAAATTGCTTTGAAAATGCTGATTTTCGCTTTTAAAGGCATCACTAACTACATTCCCAATCGCATTTGCAAGACCTGATTGAAACTGACCAAAACCGATAGATTTCAGTTTCTTAGCCATCGGAGAGTAAGTGTATTTAGTGATTTTCTTCCTTACGTCCAAACTGAATGTTTCATGATAGATACCTACCACATCAAACATCTGGACAGGTACATCACTTCTACCGACAACATCAATTTCAAGGCTATCTTCAAGCATGTCACACAAGGTTGTTCTGAAATACTGCTTACCGTATTCTCTAAGGCTTGTTTCATCCTTGACATCTTGGTCATTGACTTCTACAACATCCTCGTAAATCTGACTGTACTTGTTGATTAGTGGACTATCAACCACAACCTTATAGTGTTTATCTACTGGATTTTCTCCTTCACCACGGACAGTTGTGATGAACGTAATACGTGTTTTTAAAGATTTAGTAGAGGTCTTATGTTCATAGCTAGACAAGTTTTTCTTATACATAAAAAGCGATTCATTCTCTGAACCGCCATTTTTTAACAATCTGACTTGGTATCCATGACGGACCAAGTCTCCGCCCCACAAACCAAGAATAGAGTGCTTATCTTTAGTAAATGCTTCCATGGCATTCTTGCTATCGATATTAAATGTGTGTTTATCTTCAATATCTGAAAAGAATGAGAATGGATTCTCACGAGTGATACTTCCAGCGAATTGACTTAATGCAGTTGAACCAGTCTGTCTATCTAAAGACATCGGATTGACAACGTAGTGATTTAACATCGTCATGACTTGGTTAGCATAGACTTGAATATATCCATGCTTTTTCTCAACTTCGAAAATAACAAAATCTTGCTCACCGTGTAGATCATCAGCAATCAAGAATGTTTCTTCTCTCAATCTTTGCCATAAGATATTGTTTGTAGGGAATTTAAAGGTTAATTGATAGGTACTGTTTGCTTCTTGTGTGATATCATCATCGAAGGTAGCATTAAGAGGTATATTTCCTTCGGTTAAATAAATCATACCTTATACCTCCAATTCGGTTTAATTGTCACCTTGCTAACATTTCCTGTAAAAGTAATACCAGTATTTCCAACTGGGATTTCAAAGAACCCTCCACGCTTTCTGAGAGTGTTCTGAATTGCGCCAGTAGCGTTGTAGATGTTCTGCTTACCTTGTCTACAATCGATTGTAGCTTTGGTATCGACTGTCAGATACATGGTTTTCCGACCAATCGTAAGTGATACATCACCACTGCCTTCAATCTCAATGACTGGTTCAGAATAAACACTACCAAGATTTGTAATTGTACCTGAACTAGTTAGTACAACAGATTCGCTATTCTTTTGATACCTGAACGGTTGCATGTCTAACTTGATTGCCAATTCCCAACCATACATACCTTTTGGAGTGATTTCAGTATCTAGCAAATCAGCATAGAACACCGAATCAGGTTGATAACTGAATTCTAGTTGATTTCCAACTGCTTTAAATTTCTCAATCAAGGTTGCTAAATCAGAAAAGCGCTCAAAGAAGATACGAATTGTTCTTTCATAATCTTCAAAAGCGCCATCTTCTTGATTGTAACTACCATTCATACCGTATGGTTTTGTTTGTTCAGAGAAACGAGGAGTGGCAGAACGGATTGTTCCAAAGTCTACGACTACACAATTCCTTAAACCAGTTGTTGTAAAATCATTGACCTTTAAATAATTTGACATTAAATCCCCTCCCTTCTCATGATATGTCCTTGGTATTGATAAGAATTTTCTGCAATAACTTGACCGTCTAGGTATGTATTGAAATCTTTATCAAGCAATCTACCAAGCAAGTTTTCTACACTTTCTTTCAAGCTAACCAATTCAGATACTACTGCTTGACCATTACCGTTTCCGTAGTCAGCAGAATAAGCTGTACTCTGATATCCACGGCTACTGTTTAGAACGTTTACGCTCTGGATTCGTCTACTTAGATGTGAGATTTTTGTATCTTCAAAACCAATTCCATTTTCATAGTTTGGAATACCCAAACGGTTCATCAAGCTACGAGTTTTACCAGCTCGCATGACTTTAGAACCTGGAGGAAGTGGTAAGACTACGTTACGCCCTTCTGGAATGAAGGAAGTTCCGTCTGGTAATGTTACCAACTCTTTATAGAGCGTACCACGTTGGTCATTGACTGTTGCAAGACCTCCTGGGTGATTATCCGTACCTTTTGCATGTCGTTCAGTAAAATGTCGTGTGATGATATCAATAAATTTTACAGCTGGCAAAGATACCAAACCAGACCATACACTATTGATCGCACCACCTGTGTTGTCTCTTGCGTTAATATTAATTGGTCCATTTTGTCTAACTGCATTTACTGCATATTCTGCAGAGTTAGCTTCCCCTTGCGTTCTATCGATAGCGTTAATATCAATTGGTTTAAATTGATAAGGAGAATTTACACTTAAACTTGCTGATTGTGATTCTCCTGCTGTATTATCATTAGCATAAATGCCAATTGGCGCTTCTTGTTTGGGAGAATTCACACTAAGGATTGCACTACTAACTGCAGCACCAGTATCATCTGCTGCAGTTAATGACTTGGTTAGAGCTGGTGCTAAGTTCCACTCGCCAATCTTATCGATTGATAATTGACCGTTATATAAAACATTACCAGGGTTTACTTGTAAGTCCTTTGTAAATGGTGTAAGAGCATTCCAAGTAGTCAATGTTTCAGTAGAACGAGCGACTGCATCTCTGAACTTATCATCTGTTGCAAGCAATTCTTTTTGTTTTGGTGTCAGAGCTTCATAGTTCGTAAGAGCTTTTGTAGCCTCATCTGCCTTACTCATGATGTCATTGTTCTTCAAAAGAAGTTCTTTGACTTCTGCTGGCATATCGTTCCAAATCTTGAGGTTCTTTTCGCTATCAAAGATCGCTTGTAAACCTGCTTGATTTTGAACGATGACTTGTTTTTCTTCAAGGCTCATCTCTTTCCACTTGCCTGATTCCACGAGGGCTTCAGCAATAGTAACACGAGCGTTTGAATTGATATCTGCAGTTTTAGCAATGAACTGTAATTGTTCCCAACCTTCTGCAGATTTAGCAGCTTCTCCAATAACTTCTTTAACGTTTGACTTGATTTGGAAGTTACCGTTTTTATCGATATTACCGACTAATAATGACCATGCATCGTTAGCTTCTTTAACTTCCTTGCTCATCTCACTAGTATATTTAGCGAGAATGCTATGAGAATTACCAGCTTTTTCGGATGCTGCTGCTGCCTTTTGACCAATTTCTTCATAAGATAAGCCGTACTCTTCTAAGACTTTTTTAGCTTCTTCCCAATAGTTCCAACTTTGACCAGTTCTGGATTTTACTTTTTCATCCAAGTTCTTCATAACTTGATAATACTTACTACCCAAAGCTTCCATAGTTTGTGTATGGTTAGATTCGAGTTGTTGTATTTTCTTGTTATAAGTTTCTTGGTCAATTGCTTTACCGTCTAACAACTCTTTCAATTCGCTCTTGGATGATTCGTAAAGTTTTTTCTCTTCATCCATAGCTTGTTTCAAAACATCTTTAGTGTGTTTTAATTGAGTTTCGTTTAGACTTGCAACCTCTCCATTCAGTGCTTGCAATGCTGCCTTCTGTTGATCAGCAGATAAGCTCATCATGGAAAGTTTAGCTTTAATCATCTCATTTTGGTTGTTCAAGATGATTTCTTTTTCTTCTTGAGAAAACTTACTAGCATCGCCATTATGGCGCGCATAAATTTCATTGATTTGGTCCATCATTGACTCAGTATTTGAAACAATTTGACCATTTCTATCTTTAGCTTTAGTGATTTGCTCTTCACTCAAGCCCCATTTATTACCAAGCTCTTCCATTCGTTTGTTGCTTTGGTCTGCTGCTGCTTGAATGTCTTCATAAAGCATTTTAAAAGCTCCTGAGACTTTCTCGACATCTCCAGCGTGTGTTCCAAAATTCGCAACTGCTGTGCTTGTTTCATCAACTGTCTTTTGGAAGTTTCTCAACTCGCCTTGTGCAGTGCTACTTAATTGTGAACCAAACTCTTCTGTCTTGATTCTTGCTTTGTCTTTCTCGTTCCCAAGATAGACAAGACCTGCGGTCACCAAACCTATGCTTCCAACTATCAATCCCAAAGGATTTGCAAGCGCGCCAATTGCACCAGTCATAGAACCTGCACTAGTTGACATGCCTGCCATAGCTGTTTCAGCAACACCAGCTGAACCAGCCAATGCATTCAATCCAGCTGGAATATTTGCAAGATATTTAACTGATCCACTTAAAAAACCAATACCTTTCGAAAGACCACCAATAGCTTTTACAAAACCACCAATGACAGATACACCACCACCTAACAACTTCAATGCAGGACCTAAAGCAGCTGCCATCAATCCCCACTTAATGATGTTTTGTTGTTGTTCAGTTGATAATGAACTGAATTTTTTAGCTAAATCAGCAAGATTGTTTATCCAAGGTTTGACTGCATCAAGACCACTTCTAAGAGCCTTAATAAGTGGACCTCCGACTTCGATAGCGATATCTGTCAGTTGATTTCTAAACATCTTCAACTGTGATTCAGTAGTTTCATAACGTTTATTCGCTTCATTGGTTAAGGCAGTATTTTCTTTCCACGCTTGGTTCGAACGTTGTACTGCTGCACTCATTTTGTCTGATGATAGAGCAAGAGATTTGAGCATGTTTCCTTGTCGGACACCTGTCATGCCTAATTTCATCAAGATAGCATCCACGTTGGCGCCTTTTTCATGCGCTGTGTTCAAACCTTTAATAAAGGATTGTAAAGCTTCAGCAGGTTTTTCTTTCCATGCTTGTTGGAATTCTTCCGATGTTGTTCCTGCAACTTTGGCAATCAATGCTAGGTCGTCTGCTGAATCCTTTGTAGTCAATGCAACTGCATTACCGATTGCTGTAAGTGTTTGAGTCATTGCAGTACCACCCGCTTCTGCTTCAATACCTACACTACTCATAGCAGTAGCAAGACCTAAGATTTCTGGTGCAGTTAGTCCAGCAAGTTTACCACCCGCTGCTAAACGGTTGGCCATCATTACAATGTCTTTTTCAGTAGTTGCAAAGTTGTTACCAAGATCTACAACGGCTGCACCAAATTTAGAGTATTCGTCTGATGTCAACCCCATGATATTGGCAATCTTTGCGATTGCTGTTGCAGCTTCTTCAGCACTTAAGTTGGTTGACTCTCCCATATCAATCATAGTACGAGAGAATGAGAGAATATCTTCTGTCTTAATACCTAACTGACCTGCAACTTCTGCTACGTTTGCAATTTCAACCGCACTGGCTGGCAATTCTTTAGCCATTTGACGGATACCATCTGATAACTTCTGATAAGATACCGTTGCGGTTTCGTCAACTGTTTTCTTAACCCCTGCAAATGCTGATTCATAATCGATTGCAGCTTTCACTACAAGACCAGCACCTGCTACAATCGGAGCAGTAACACCACGAGTTAAAGCAGAACCGAAACCAGATATGTTTTGTCCAATTTGACTGATTTTATTACCGACTTCTTGAGCACCTCTACCAAACTTAGTGAAGGCACTATCATCGATATAAGCTTGTTTCATAGAACTAGCTAACTGTTGATAACGGTTTTGCAATTCAGCTACTTTAGCAGCAGTAGCTGTCATACTAGCACTTGCTTCAACTAACTTCTGCTTTTGTTCAGCAGTGGCAGTTGAAACATCACCTATACTAGCTTTTAATTGGTTGTATCGTTCACTCTGTGAACTCAATACTTTTTGGTACGAGCTAAGAGCTGAACCAGTTTGCGATAAAAGTCCTTTTAAGTTGCTGATATTATTACCAGCGCCTTTAAAGTTATTTTCCATCGCTTTGAGGGAATTATCGACACCTTTTAAATAGGTTTTCAACCTCCCGACATTCGACTGAAAAGGAGCGACATCTAAGGTTGCAGTGGCGACTAATTCACCAATATTACTTGCCATTCATTCTCCTTTCTATCCAAAAAGGAATGGAAAAGCCTTGTCAAGGGTTGTTTCTTCTTCCTCTTGGCTTTCTTTTGTTTCTAAAGCCTGCACCATCAAATCAAAATCTGATAAGCGCATTCTTTTAATATCATGGATTGTATATCCTTGACTCATTAATGATTGAACCCAAACTAATAAATTATTTTGAGCTTCTTTAGGGCTTAACCCTTTTTCTTCTTTTTTCCCTTTGCGGTCTCTTTTTCTTCTTGTTTCCCACCGAGTGCTGCAAGATATAGATCATTCAATGTTTCAAGCGTTTCAACACTTGCACTCTTCAAATCGTCTGCATCGAATTGTTCACCGTACATTTTCACAAACATATCAAGATACGCTTCATTCAACTCACGATGTTTAGCAGGGTTTAGCAAATCTTCCTTGTTTTCATACAATGAAGTTTGTCGAACCTGGTGTTCCAAAGCCAACAGGTTGTCTTCTACGTTTACGTAATCTTTAGAAAATTCCTTCAACACACCTGCTTTTTTAAATTTAATTTCAAACATTATTAACTCCTTTAAAAAATAAAGGCTTGGAATAACCAAGCCTGTTCTTATGCTTCTTGTCTTACTGCGCCTGATTCAGCGGTTACTGTTCTTTCAGAACTAGTACCGCTTAAGACTTTGGGAAGACTAATTTACGGAACTCAGTTTCTTGGAATTGTGGGTTGTCTTCACGACCAACTACGATTACAAGAGCATCGTCATCATCGCCACGAGCTACGAAGCTACCAGATACAGTATCGTTCTTAGGTTCTGGTGAACCATCTTTAGTTTCCAAATCCATTCCTGGAAGAGAGAACTTACCTTTAAGAAGACCAACCCAGATACCTTTACCGTCATCACCAGTTGTACGGAACAAGCAAGCAATGTCGTTTGGAGTCATCTTCTTATTGTATTTTTCAACACCATTTTCAACAGTGATACCGTAGAAGTCTTTACGAGCTTCACTACCCAAATCCAACCATGATACTTCAAGAGTTGTTCCAGTGATACCAGAAGACAATACTACGTATGGTCCATCATCTGCTGTGATAGTGTTCAATTCATTTGTGATATCCAATTTTGCTGTTTTAATTCCAGGGATTTTTTTAGTTTCTCCTGTTACAAGGTTTTTATTGTCCAAAACCCCATATTCAAAACCACGTAAACCAAATTTAACTTTAGACATTTATTTAATTTCCTTTCATTTCTTCGAGATCACTCCAATCAAAAAGACGATATTTTCGGACATTCATCAAAAGTCCAATATCGTCATCCATGTATCGAGGTTTCTCATTTGCTGTGTAGCGTTCAAATCCACTACTTTCTAAGATTGTATCCATTCTTTTGGCGATTCGGTCAGCTTGCTTTGCATTCTTACACCAAAAGTTGATTGTGATACGTTGTTCCATTGAGATGATTTCATCATCTGCATACTTGTGAGGTGCTTCGTAAGTTAAATAAATTCTTGCAAACGGAGCAAGTTCTTTTTGTTTTAAGTTTGTAGGCTTTTCAGGGATATCATAAGTAAAAATACCTTGCTTATATCCTGGAAATTCTTTGCCCCTAAACTCATTAAACAGTTGATTTAACTTTTCATCTGCTACCAAAAGTTTGTATGCTTCAGTTTCAGCAATCATTTATTTTAGCACCTCCTTTATTTTTTGTTCATATATTCTTTTAGCACGAGGAGTAACTGCATTGATAGTTTTTTCCTCGAAATCTTGTGCTTTTTGATAGATTGTACCGCTATTCGGGTATCTAGCACGCCAACCAGTAGTACGACCAAAACCGATATCTTTTGAAGGAGCACCACCTCTACCTTTGAAATTGCTGATTTTTATATCTGCTTTCAATCGAGTAGATGTAGGTTCATCAGAAACTGGAGTATTTATTCCAAGTTCTTTTTCAAACTCTTCAGCAACCATTGTGACTGCTTCACGAGCAACCATAGGTGCTTTAACCTCCAACTTAGTGAGATTGTTTAGGCAAAGGTCTAATCCTTTCGTCACGACAACATCACTCCCTTAATTAAGTCAATTTCCTTGTTTGCGTGATCTCGTTCGATGGCTACGATTTGATATTCATTGCTATCAAAATCTACATAACAAGAATTGTCAAAAGGAAGTTTTGGAAGATAACGAATTAAGAATGTTTTAGTGTCTTTGTGTTCTACCAGTCCACCAGCTTTTGTGACAGTTGCGCTTTCTCTAAAATCCTTAATAGATGTTTTAGAAACTTCTGCCCAGCAAGTATATAAGTCCTTCCTTTCGAAGTCTAGCACTTCTCCATCTTCATTCTGTCCGCCTATTCTTTGAAAAAAAGTAATGCGAACATTCATCTTACGTGTCCGCATTAACTTTCCCTCCGTGTTCTAAGCTGATGGATGATATTCAGCACACCATTTGCTAATGGATAGCGCATGGTATCTGCTGACATTCCACGATGTTCGTACTCTTCTTTTACTTGCTTTTTAACAGCTAGTCGGAACTTAGCATAATCCACTAAATCATCTGGGCTTAAGTCATTATCGATTGCAAAGCAAATCTGTTCTTTTGCTGACTCGATAAGCTCAAGCAATAAATCATCTTCGAAGTCGTAGTCGATTTTACAATACAACTTAACTTCTTCAAGAAAACCATTCTTTTTAGCTTCCATAAATCTAACCTCCAATCAAGGCTAGTAGTTGCTCTTTGGTTTGTGATGAATTGTAAGAAATTCCCTTGCTATCTAAATAAGCCATGATGTCTGCTTTGGTGCTACTTGCGGTTGGTACTGCTAAAGTTACAGCTGACCGTGAGACACCCCCACTGACTGGGGGAGTATTAGGGCATAGTTACAAAGTAACCAGCTTTAGCATCTGCTTTCTTAACATCAAAGCGTACAACTGCTTGCAAGTATTGACCGTAGATTTCATTGTCAGTCCAGCGAAGACCTAATTCTTGACGGTCAGCAAAGAGTACAGCACGTTGTACATCACCGATAAAGGCTTTAGCTTCACCAGCTTCACCAAGAACTGTATCAGCAACTACAAATACTGGATGACCAAGGAAGGCTTTTCCTGATGCAGAAACGATAGAATCTTGAAGCAAGTAGCGACCGTTCTTATCTTTCAAAGTGTCAAGTTTTTGATAGAAACTTTGTGTAACTACAAATGACACGTTGTAAGATGGGTCAAGGTCAACATTCAAGATCGCTTTGATTGCATCCAAGTCAGCTGCGTTTTTAGCTTCAAATGTTTTCAACACACCACCGATTGCATCGTTTGTAGTGTTTACTTTAATTTGGTTAGCTGCTTCAGCTACGATTGCAAGAAGGTCAACATCTGCATCGTCAATAGCTTCTTGTGAAAGTGGAATAGCGCCACGGTAAGTTTTAACTTTCCAAGGAACATCTGTGAATTCTGGTTTAGCAAGTTTCGGATTCTTTTCCAATTCTTCTACGCTTGCCATCTTAGATGTAGCATGTTTAAGAATAGGATATGAACCTTCACCTTTAGCAGCTTTGTGAATAGTAGTGAATTGTTTAAGGTCAAGAACTGTTTTAACTTCACGCATTGGAGTAGTAACAATTTCTTTGCTAGTTACTTTTTCAGTTTCAGCCTTCTTCAATCCATCTTGTGTTGGATTTACTGCTTCATTCATAGGGATAAAAAGGTCTTTTCCTTCAAATTTCAAGTTTGAATCAGCAACAGCACCTTTAGTACGTACCCATTCGTTTACAGAATCACGGTAAGTTTTACCGTCTGCTTTTACTTCATGTTTTTCAATAGTCGCTTCCATTCCAGCTCCTTCTTTTGCGATTTCATAAGTCTTCAAGTTGTTTTCTACTTCTTCTTTTTGTGATTTCAAGTTGTCAATTTCAGCACGGATTTCACGAGCCTTTTCGAGATCTTCAGTATTCAAAACAGATTTCAATTCTTCTGTTTTAGCAACGATTTCAGCACCGATATTTACAATCTGTGCTTGAAGTTCTTTCATTTTTTCTTTAAACATATTTTGTTTATTCTCCTTTTCGGTATTAAAAAAAGAGCTTATAGCCCTTTAAGTAATTCTTCTTTTTCGATTTCTCGTAGCATGTTTTGGATTTCTGACTTACGCTTGCTACGGTTAGCGTAAAAGTCATCAATAACTGCTTGTGGTAGCAATCCATTATCTAGGCTCGCTACTGCACCAATATCTTCAAAGGTCATCACTTCATCTGCAAAGCCTTTCTCAACTGCTTCACTAGCTGACATGAAGGTTTCATTCTTCATCATATCCAGAATTTCTTCTTCACTCAATCCAGTTTTAGCAACATACGCATTCACGATAGCTTGGTCGCTAGATTTAAGCGCATTAGAAGCTTTATCTAAATCATCACTGTTACCAGACACATAACCATACAGCGCTTTGTGAATCATAATCTGCGCTGTTGGACTGATAAGAACTTTATCAGCTCCCATGATTGCAACACTAGCAGCGCTTGCTGCCATTCCTGTTACTTCAACAGTCACATGCCCTGGATAACTTTTTAAAGCTGTGTAGATTTCACTACCGACAGTAACAAGGCCACCGTTGGAATTAACTTCCAAAATGATGTCACTATTGTCTTCTGGGAAAGAATCTGTGATAGCTTTAGCACTGACCGCTTCCAAACCGTAGTAGTCGTAAACTTCTTGACTATTGTTTGGAATCAGTGGACCTTTCATCTTGATTCTCTTTGGCATCCTTTGTCTCACCTCCTTTCATTGACTGATATTCTTCTTTCTTATCCAAGAAGACATAGTTCAAACTTGACTGGTAACGGTCCATGTTTGGATCAGTAGAACGTTCTTTACCGAGTTCAATCAAAGCTTGGTTAGGTGTTAAGATTTGATTGTTTACAAGTTTTACAATCTCGTCTACATTTCTACCAGTCACGCTACGAGTGTCAAAGTCAACACGATACTTCCTACGTTCTTCATCGCTAAACACTTTCAAAGCTAATTCGCTTGTGATTGCATCAAAGTAGAACGGAAGGTCGTTGGTTACATAGTCTTCAGTCAATTGAGCAACTGATTGGTTAGGACTATTGACTCCTAGTTTGAAACTAGGAACTCGTAGAGCTTTAGCAATCTGTGCAGTAGAGAAGTTATTAGATGTAATCAACTGCAAGACATTCGTATCAATTTCAAGTGGAGTGTATTCCTGGGTATCATCAAATACCAACGGACTGCCACCAGTTGAACCCTCACGCATTTTCTCAAAGTCCATACGGGCTTTCTTACGTGCTTCACCGTTTAATTGAGCACCTTTAAGTTTGATAATTCCACTTGAGAAACCATCTCTAAAGAATTTAATCAAGGTATTCAACCCACCATCTTGCAAGCTGATTTCATTTCCAAGTGAAAGTAGTGGAGACCTACCAAGAATGGTATCGTGGCTAAAGAATTTCCAATGAATAACATCTTCTGATTTACACACGATTTCCTTGCCATTCAGACGGTCACGGAAAGTGTAAATCAATTCATGGTCATTGGTTTCTTCGACAGTCGTTTCAGACGGTCTAAAGAATTGAAACTCTAATGGTTTCCCACTAATTGGATCTCGTAGAATACGAGAGAATGAATTACCAGTCAAGATTGTATTGACGGTCATTGCAAACTTCCATTGTCTAGCTGATGTATTACTTGTGGCTTTGACATTCAGTAGATAATTCATATCTTCATCTTGTTCGATGTTACCCATTAAATCCTTTTTCAATAACGGGAAACGAGCAACATCACCAGCTATGATAGACACTGCAGTCAAGACATCGCTATTTTTTAAAGCAGATATACCAGTATATTCAGGACTTGAATTACCAGAGATTACCGAAGAGATATAATCGTCATAAGATATTTTCGACGAACCTAAAGATTGAAAAAAAGTCATTTATTTTCTCACCTCCTTTCTAATTCACCCCCTTGTTTTACTGATATACAAGGCTAATAAAATTAAAATCACTCCACTACATAAAAAACCTGCTACTTGATTTAATAAGAAAAAGCCATAGATTAGAAATCCAAGGCCTATCAATAACAATATTGTGTGGATATGTTCCAGTATTTTCAAAATAGCGAACCTCCTTCCAGAATTTTCTCATTCGTCCAATAACCACTTCCATCGAATGGTTCTAAATAACAAGCAGCATAAGCATCTAATAACGCATCCAAAGGGTCGATTTTATTACTGTTTTTGTTTTTATCAATCCTCATGCCGTTATTATCAACTCTCGTATAGGCATTGTTAATAGCCATTGTTAGTAACTGATTACCACTATGCTTGATTTTCCCTTGGCGGACATCATCACGAAACTGTTTCGTGGGCATATTCAAGACCATGGTGGTTTGTGGTATCTGGACTAGTGGCCATTCTGGATGGCGCTTCTCTATCATAGTCAATAGTGAACCAAATTGATAAGGGTCAAAGAAAATACCTTGCAATTCCCACTCATTTTGGTAAACCATTTCTTCAATTTTTTCAAGCACGCGCTCATCATCTATAACACCACTTTCAAGCGTAGTGATTTCGCACTCGCCCGCCCTTTCCAAGTTGGTATAAGAAACACCATCTCTTTTTTCTTTTGCAATTAAACCATATTTAGTAGCCACAAAAGAAAAGCTATCTGCATACCAATAATCATCCATCATGACCATCGGAGAGATAGAGAATAAGTCACTGGATCTACCAACATCGACTCCTAACCAAACTCTACGCTTTTTAGTGTTAGGTGGCTCAATCTTAGCTTTCGCCCAGCTTTCTTTATCCATGTAAGACTCTTCAGATGATTGTCTCCACATATTGTAGTTTTTAACTAGGATTTCATTTATTGTTCCTGTCTCAAGTGCCACCTTCCTACGTTTTCGTAGGTAGTCCATCATCTTCTTACGTAGTGCTTTGACTTCAAGAATTGGATTTGATTTTATCCAGTTCTTTTCATCTTTGATTTCCTCTTCATCATCTTGTTCAGCAATGAAGGCAAAGTATTCATCGTTTTCAACTTCTTCATCGAGAAGTTTTTCGATATACGCATACTCGATAGTGTGCATTGGTACGTTTAAATCAAATCCAGCTGTTGAGATAATCAAAATCAAAGGATTATCCAACTGACCTTGACCAGATTCTAGAAGCTCAATCATCTCATTGGTTTTGGATGCTGCAAACTCATCTAAGATACCAACGTACGGTTCAAAACCATCGACTGCACCAGTCTCCCGACTTAATGCTCGCACGTAGCTTTCATCGTTCAAGTTACGAAGTTCATCTCTGACTATCTTCGTAGCTTTTCTGATATCTGCATTTTTACTTCTCAAAGCATCCAACTGCTTACGGATCATATCGTAAGCGATGCGTGCTTGTGAACGGTCATTCGCTGTACAAAACAACTGTCGACTCATCGCAGGGTTACGACCAAATAAAAACTCATAGTTGGCAATACCAGCCACTAAAATAGTCTTACCGTTCTTTCTGGCCAAGCTGATTAAGGCTTTTTTAAATCGTCTGATAGATATATCAGACTTCTTTCTCCAACCATACAGACTACACAAAATAAACTTTTGAAAATCTGCCAGTGGATATGGTTTGCCAGTTTTGACATCTGGGAGCATTTCAATGAAATCTATTGGATTTTTTGCTTTGTCAGGCAAGTAAACATACGGAAAATCTTCATCATCCATACGCTTTAAATCTCTCAAATGGCGCTTGCAAGCTTTTATAACTTTCTTACTAGCTATGATTTCTCCATTTACGACTTTTGAAGCATATTGATAAGCTATATCTTCCATTGTTTCACCTCCTAACTACCAAATTTATCGAAAATACTCTCTTTCTTTTCTTCAACTTGTGGCACAAATAACTTCATTCGGCTATCCACTGTCATACCCAATTGTGATGCTGCCTTCATTAAGTTTGTTGTAGCACGTTCCAAACTATACAACATCTTATTCGGTAACACCTTACCATTATCTGTTTCATAAACATACCCTTCTTTTTGCAATCCGCGGGATATTTCTTTATAGACTGCATACCAAGTGCAGTACGTTTCTAATACTGCTCTATCTAAGTTTCTGAGGGGTAGCTTTCTTAAATCTTCAATCACTCGCTTGTATTCAGCTTTAGCGATTGGATCGAAATGTTTTGGTGGTGTTAATTGCAAAGCATCCAAACCATCAGAAGCCTTTTCTTGTATGGTTTTTCTTGCAATCTTTTCTTCTTTTGTCAAATGCTTCTTATTGCTTTCGACAATCTTCATTTTTCGCCCCATATTTTCCTCCTTTCTGCCGACCTCGAATTTTCAAAAAGGGAATTTTTCGCACAGAAGAGGGCGGCGTTCTTATATCCGAACAATACCTACCCCCGTTATAAATGATAGGGGGTATTTCCGTACATTTTGCAGTGTATTTCCGACCGATTTGCCCTTCTGTATTCTGTTTTTGTTTGCTTTTTGATAATGTTTTTAATTATTTACTGCACAATCAATAAGAATACTTCTCTTCAATTGCTTTCTTATCATTACATTTCTTACAACTTGCTTGAAGATTACTTCGATCTAATCTTCTTGACCAATCTTGTTTCACACTAATAATATGGTCAGTCATGGTTGCTTCACCTCCACACATGGCACAGATGTAGTCAGCTTCAAGTAATACTTGTTTACTTGTTCGCTTCCAGATTGTTGAGTTATAGAACTGCTTAACCTCTCTATCATACTTCCATCGATTACGATTGTAGTTTGTGTATTCCTCATTACGACTATCGTAGTCAACGGATGTTCGCCTGCCATTTAGAATTGTAAGTCTCTTTGGTTTCATCGCACTCCTTTTAAATAGAGATTAGAAAAAGCCAGCGTAAAGCTGACTGATTTTCATAAGGACTTTTTAAAATGCAAGGCGACTGCATAGCCCTGCGGAGAATCAATAGTATATTGTCTTTTTAAATTTATTTTTTGCAGTCTTAAAGGCGATGCTCGGAATCGAACCGAGATACAAAAAGTTTGAAGAGCTTACCATTTTAAAATTAAAGAGTTTTTTAGATAACCTTTCATCGCCATAAAGGGCGTGATGCCCTCTAGTAAAAAATATACAGGAGTCTTTCAGCCTCTTGCTGATACTAACATAATATCACTTAATTAGTGCCATTTGGGTTCATTAGTGCCATTTTTTGATAGCGCTTCTTCTTATTCTCTTGATAGTGCTTCGACTACATCTGAGTTCTATCTGCACCTCTTTCCACGATAAGCCATCAATATACAGTAGTCGCATGACCATATTCTCAATAGGGTCTTCTAAACTCTCAATCCAATCTATTATTTTTTTTCGTTCTTTATAAATTTTATTGATTTCCTCATAGAGTTCTCTTGTTCTATCGATTATTAGAATATTTATATCTTCAGTTCGATTATCAATCGATGGCGATTTAGGCATACCATTAAAAGACTGACCTTTAACTATTCCTGAATTAAGCTTGACGATTTCATTATGCAATGATCTAATTTTAATATCATCAAAAGGCAATTGCTTTAATCGTTTTTCAATATCCGTCAATCTATCTCTCCCCAATTAAAATATTTACTGGTATCTTGAAATAAGTCGCTACATCTTCAACCTGATAAAGATTAGGTTTTTTAGTTTTCTTTTCCCATTTCATTATTTCTCTGGAAGAGTAACCTAACTTATTAGCTAGTTCACTTCTTGAAAGTTTATTATCTAGTCGTTTCTGCTTCAACATAAAAGCGAATCGCTCGCATTGTTGGTCGCTTAATTTTTCAAAATCCACTTTTATTAGTTGTTTACCATTTGGATTTTTCTTTTTATACGACGGAGAAGCATAAGATGCCAGTGTAACAATAGCAATACCAGTCTCTGCGCTGATTTCTTTCAACGTTCCACAAGTGATAAAGGTATCGTCTTTATAAAGTGCATACTCTAATTCAAGTCTATCCATGCTCCAATTCCTCAATCAGCCGTTTCAAATAAAACTCTGCTTTCTTCAAATCTTCGACACCGTTTTTTTTGTGGAAGCGCAAAACGTACTTCACGACGTTACCCCAAAAGAAGCTGGCCTTATATTCAGGGCAAGCCTTAAAAGCATCTATCACATCTAAGACTTCAATCCCACTTTCTGAAATGTAATGGCTAGGTTTGTTTACGTTATCAGTCATTTTAAATCCCCTTCTTTGACAAACGAACCGTTAATCATTTTACCTTTTCGGTTCTTGATTTCGTTGTAAGCCAGTTCAAAGCATTCAGCAATACTCCAGCCTTTCTGTTGACAATAGATAGTCAGCACTACCAAAATATCCCCTACTGCATCTTTCCCGTCTTGCTCACGTTCTTTCAAGTGTGCTTGTGCAAGTTCGCCCGCTTCTTCAAATAATTTCAACGCTTGCGCCGTGCTATTGTTAGGGTTATCTAAACCTCTTTCTTTAGCCCATTGTTCGACACGATGCGCTAATAGTTCCATGTTTGTTGTCATAATTCAATATCATCTCCTACTTCAATATTTTTAAATCGTTCTTCACTCACCACGAACACATTCCCATTGATCGTGATAGTGAACAGCTTTCCGATTTTCTTCTTAGCTTCCACCTTGCCAGTGATAGCATACTTACTATCTACATGATAGACTAGCAAGGGTTTCTGTGCTTCCTTTTGCATGAATAACAAGCAAGTAGCGATAAGCGACCAAGCTAGAAGAAATCGAATTAGTGTGTCTTTCATTCTTCTTGCTCCTCAAACTTTACAAATGTTAGCCAGTGTGTTGTGCCTCTTTGCTGACCAAATAAGGGCTTGAATGGTATCACCTCTAGTAATCGCTTTACATTTATCTGACAATCAGACCATTTAAAAACTAGTGTGCCTCCAATTTTTAGAACTCTCATACATTCTTCAAAACCTTTGGCCAAATCTTCCGACCAGGTAACTTTATCCAGCTGACCATACTGAGCTTTCATGATTGAGTTTTTACCTGCCCATTTTAAATGAGGTGGGTCAAAAACAACCAAATTAAAAGTATTATTTTCAAATGGCATGTCACGAAAATCACCGATAACATCAGGGTCTACATTGACCTTTTTTCCGTGTATCTCAAATTTCTCTTGTCTAATATCCATGAAAGTCGTGTGACTCTCATTTTTATCAAACCAAAACATACGACTTCCGCAGCAGGCATCAAGTATTTTGATTTCTTTCATCACTCCACCTCCTTAATCTTAATCCCCTCACAATCGAATACCCAGCCAAAGTTGGCATCTTCTAATTGTTTTCTAGTAAATCTTTCAATCTCGCCATACACCTTTTCAAAATCAAGACGATCCTCACCCTGTCTGTATACAGTTTTCAACGACTGTCCATTGCACAATATCACTTCATACCGCTTTTCTTTCTCTTTCTCGACCTCGTAGCCGAATTGGTGCATATTGACGAGGGTTTGAAATGGTTTTTTGCCAGCGGTTAGAAACCACCTTTCAAACTCATTAAGTTTATCGCTATCAAAAACCGATGGAATGTTATAGGCATATCGATACAAATTCGCTTCAAAAACATCCTTATTCTCTTCATACCACTCCGCCACAAACTGCGGAATTGTGACTTTTTCGGGTTCGATTGATTTGTGGATAAAGTTATCATCTATATCTACGATATCCCCATTCGCCAGTTGGATTTGCTTCCCTTTCATTCCTAAAGTGTCAGCAAATAAACCCACTACATACCCATCAATATAAACTTTCTCGTTATTCATCTTCCAACTCCTTCAATTCTTTCTGATAGCCTTTCAGCTTCTTTCTCAAAAGATCACGTTCAGCAGAACGGATATGCTTGTATCTTGGCAAGCATGGTTCTTTAGTTTCTTCAATACGTTGTTCTGTAATTTCGATTGAATGTTTCAAAGCTTCAATCCTAGCTTGTTTTATTGCGTTCATTCACTATCTCCAGCGCTTCTTCTAAACTACGAGCAACTCCTGCTTTAGCGCCTCGTTGCTTGACTACTTCAATAAATTTTTCTTGAGCTGGTCGAACACGACCTTTTTCATTCTTGACTTCGATATAAAAAATCTGTCCATCTGATCTAAAACCATATAGATCTGGATGTCCTTTTGGTAATCCAGTATCAAACCAACGACCATCCATCATTTTGACTTTTCCAACATTTGTACGAAAAACCATGTGACCAGCTTTAGATAATCCAACTCTGATTTCATTTTGTATTTCTTGTTCTGATTTCAAAATACCTCCAAAAGTTCCCGTTGTGGTTCCTATTAATGGAACCACTAGAAACTCAATAATATCAATGGTTTAGCTTGTGTTTTTGGCAAAAAGTTCCCGTAATAGTACCCGTTTCTATTTATATATATTTTATTTATTTATTTTTTATTATTTCAATAGAATAGTAATAGAACAGTGGAACCAATATAACCTAAACACTAGAACCACAAGGGTTTAAGGTGGTTCCCGTTCTCCATTTTTTAATGGAACCAAACGGGAACTCAGGAACCTTTTTCATACCCCATTGTTGAAATTTGACTTTCATCATCCATCCAAGTAAATCCGAGATAATGTTTTGGTACGTCCACTGAAGGAATGAATTTACCTAACGGTTTAATTTTTTTCTTCACCCAATTTTCAGGTACGTTTTTTGCTAACTGAGTTTCAAATTTACGTTTTGTTAATTTTGTGACTCCTTCATCTCTGCACCATTCCTGATACAACCACCACAAAAACCTTGAAGGGAGGCGCGTGGATTGGAATTTATCAAACCATTCATTTACGAATGCCTTTACAGTATCGTTTGATTCTTTGAAATCTTCGAGGGCTTCAAGTGATGCTTTCGGTTCAATAAATCTATCGAACGAGATTTCAAGAGCTTTCTTTAAGACATATTCCAAGACTTCTTCACGATAGATGTAATCGTCTTTGATTGCCCAATTATCTTCCTTGCTTGAAAACGACTTTCTAAATGGTATAATTCCAAACCGTCTATATGTTCCGTTTGTCTTGTTTTTAAACCGTGGTAATTCGTTTGTTGACTGGATAACTGTTTTTCTAAAAACAGTTGTATAAGGTTGTTTGTTTTTTTCTTCAACCAAGACTGGCTCACCAGTTACAACCGAGTTAAAGTTTGAAGACTCATCTACATAGATACCAGCTTGAACATCATCTCCGATAATCACCGTCTTACCTTCAATCATCGATAGAGCAAAACGCTCTGAAAATTGATTGAGTTTTAAACTTGCTACGTTCCTCATCCCAACAAGATTGGTAATGAGTTGCTGAACCGTACCCTTACCGTCATTGCCTTCACCGACAAACCAGATTGATTTACGATATGAGTAATTACCATTTAAGCTTGCTGAGATGACTTGCCAGATGAGTTCTACAAGCTCTTCATCTCCACTCATAAGGTCAAGTAACCAACTATCAATATCCCAACCATCTATGACAGGAGATTTTGCAAAGTGGTCATATTCAGTACCAATGGTTGAGAAGGCTACAAACTCATGCGTAAATCCTTGTAATTTTTTCTCTTTTTTATCATAGATGCCATTCTTAACTAAGATAAAGCGTTTAGGGTCTTTATATGCACCGATTGAGAAATCGCATGAAAAACCCTCGTGTTGATTTAATCTTGGAGTAGATGCAAGCATAAATAGAACGTTTTTTGACTTCGCTTCACTAAAATTTGGTTCTAATAACCGAATGATTTTATAGGCAAAACTAGGGTCTTTATGATAGTATCCATGGTCTGGATCATAAATCGCTACACGTTCATTTGGTAGGTTCACGATATGTAAAATCTGCTCCATGCCTTGCGCCACGGCTAACTCAGTTAAACGAGTAGGTGGATTGCTTTTTTCTTCTCGTGTACCGTACTGTGTTTCCTCCCACTTCACGTTTTCAAGCCAATTCTCTCGATAATTTCGACAAGCTAAGCGAATTTCTCTCCAATCATTCGCTTTTTCAATAAACGCTGGATGTTGTATGACTTTGCTTTTGTATTCTTGCTTCACTGCTTCAATGTTCACTGCCACCTCGTCTATCCATCTCCTTTCTAACCATGCTTTCAAATGTTCTATCTACTTCATCCATTGGTAAGCTGTCTGAAGTATAGTGATTTGCTATTTTTGCAAGTAAATAGACTGCATCTACATCCACACCTCTCATTAAGAGGCCACCGATAAAACTGGCAAGAGCGTTATTTCTACCACCTTTATCACCCAAACCGAAAACAACTTGCTCGAATAATTTTGCAGTTTTACTTGAAAACTCTCCTCGACTGTAATCAGTTGTGAAGCTGAGTGGTTCTTTTGCTTTTTTGGATGTTTGTAGGATTGCAACTATTTCTTCTGGTGATTCAGCAATCACATCTGTTGTTTTATCCCAAACATATTTTCCTTTTGGACTATTGCTTGGTGCTACTAATACATAATTGTTTTTGTTTGCCTTGATATCAATACCAGGTTTCACACGAATATCTTGACTTAACTCAACCCCTTTTGGTTTTTTAAGAAAGATATGCTTTCCACCACTAGGGGTTGTAGCAGTCAAGGTAGTGGGGATATACTGTGATAATTCCCACTCTTTTAACGATTCATAACCATTCTCTGTGACTGATACATCAATATCAATCACAAAGAAATCGGTTGTTCTTACTGCAATGTTTGCATCTGGTTGTTCATGCCAAAACCTTCTGATTTCATCCTCAGTAAATGTTTTATCTTTGAATTTAGTGATTGCACGTTTACTTTTCTTATCGATTGGGATGACTGAGAAACCTAGTTTTTGATAATGAAGGGCATAATCTACCATCCCAACCATAGGCTTAGAATGGTAAATCTAAATCATTGTCTTTAGTTTGAGCTGGTTCAGATGATACCGTTCCAGAGTAAGCTGGTAATTCAGACTGCTCCATTTTCTTGATATTCAAGTTATCGTAGGTCTTACCGTTATATTCTGACTGTTCATTTTTTACAGTTACTTTCAACGTTTTACCAGTGATAAGACCTAAGAATTGTTCGATTGTATTTACTTCAACTCCTTCTGGAATTTTAATTGCTTTAGCATAGCGTTGCAAAGCCCACTCTGGATATTGAAGAGTTTGTTTGTTGATCCATACCTTATCAAAGATTAGGTTGTTACGGAATTTCTGTTGGAAGTCGTCACGAATTTTTAAACGAATGTCTAAGTAGTCTGTTCCACTTTGACTTGCTGATTGCTCTGCTTGAGCTACGACTACTTCGTATGTTCCGTCTTCGATAGATGAAAATTGTTCTGCTGCTTCATAATTTACTGAAAAAAGTGCCATGTTTATTATCTCCATAAATTTAATTCTTTTTGCTTGTGCCACATCCAACCTGGTTTGTAGCCATTGAGTTTACGGAACGCTTTAAGTTCCGATAAGTTCTTACATCTTGTGTATCTTTTACCGTAGGTCATTACACGACGATACACAATCGCTTCTTCTTTTTTGACCTCTATCTTTTCGCCTTGAATGGTAATAAATTCCATTCCTTGATTGATTTTTTCTAATTGAACATCTGATTTCTCGCGTTCAATATCCTCAATCGATTTCTTTTTAATCACTTCTGCATTGCAGTATGGACAATGACCGTCTTCTAATTGGTCTCTCCAAAATGTTGCAAAACACTCTTCACAAGTTACTGTTGACCTCTCAGATGTTTTCTTTGTTTTCTTTGTGCCATTAAGAGTCCAATCTCTATCATCGTTTGGTAAGCCATGTCTAATATGGTTGCCTACGTGATCAATTAAAATCGCACGTTTGCCTTCTCTTGGATTTAATGCCCTCATAGCAAATTGAAGATATAAGGAAAGTGATGCAGTAGGTCGTAACATAATACAAACATCCACGTTTGGTAAGTCAATACCTTCTGTAAACAGATTGACATTAACCATAATAGTCAACTTACCATCTCTAAATGCTTGCATAAGGCTCTCACGTTCGCTCTGTGGAGTTTTTCCACTGACCACTCCTGATTGGTAGCCATTCTCAGAAAATCGCTTAGAAACCCTCTCAGCGTATTCTACGCTATGGGTATATACAATAGCTTGTTTTCCTTTTGCTAATCGTTCGTAGTGGTCGATATAATCACCGTATTCTGTTTTAAAATCAAGTGCTTCATCGACTGAGTGGTTAGTAAATTCTCCAGAACGTTTTTTAAGTTTAGCCATATCCAGTAAATTTACTGAATAGTAATCAAACTCAGATATATTTCCGTGTTCTTGTAACCAACGGATTGACTTTCCTACAACTAAATCATCTGCTAGATCATGAAACCCAGATCCATCCAATCGGATTGGAGTTCCTGTAAAGAATAATTGAGTTGCATTTGTGAAGTGATTTAAAATTGTCTGATACTGTTTTGCTTTAATGTGGTGAGCTTCATCTACAAGGATTACATCAACCTCAGGCAGTTTGTTCAATCTACGTACAGTACTTCCAACCGTTCCAATAATCACGTTGTCAAGGTTTACTCCTCCACGATTAAATGTTTCATGGACTTGCTCATTGATTTCTTTCCTATGGCTAAAAAATAGAACTTTTTTATTTTTATCAGTTGCATTTTTAGCTATGAAAGACATCACGACTGTTTTCCCTGAACGTGGTGGGGATTGTACCATGATTTTACGATTTCCTGCCTTCATGGATTTGATAATATCAATTATCAGTTCCTTCTGGTAATCCCTGAGCGAAAAGCTCATCTACCTTACACCCCTTTCTATCGTCCAAACGGTTCTTAGCATATACGCTTGCAGAAGGTTGTAGGATAAATCCACGTACTTCTTCACCGTCGTCTGTTGTCTTCTTAACTAGACGAGCAACTACATCAGTCAAACCAAGAAAGTTATTCAGGATTTTATTCCGAATGTCTGGCATAGCCCTGTTGTAAATCATGCCATTCTCGTCTGACCATTGATCTGATGTTTCCCATGCAGTAAATACAATCCGTTTGTTCAACTGCAAAAGCGCTCGTAAACTATCTAAGATAGTGAAGTCAACTCTTTGGTAATCTGCTTGTGTTGGTACTCGATGGTTTTTCCCATCTCGTCCAAGATTTGCAAGGCAAGCTCTGAATAATTCAGAAACATTATCAACTACGATTGTGTCGTAGGGCTTCCCTGCTCCATTCAGTAGTTCTTTAACCACTGATAACCATTCATCCCAAATTTTATGCGTATCAACATCTGCGATATCAATGTTAGGATTTCCAGCTAAGACTTTTGCTGACTTATCAATATTGATAACCAATGTCTTTCCTGGAATGAATGAAATTGCAGTTGTTTTTCCAAAGCCTGGATTCCCATAAATTAGGTAACAGGCATCATTGTTTGTAATTTCTGTTGCTTTAGTGATTTTCATCTTATACTCAAATTCTTCCTTTCTACTAGAGTTGCACCGATAATTTCAAGACCGTTCTTCAAGTCTTCTTTCAAGCGTTTTTTATCTGGCTTCCACGTTGCTACCTTGTAACTTTCTGGCAAGACTGTTTCATCCACTTCCACTGCTTGAGATTTACGGAATGAAACTTTGAATAGTGGAGTGTCTACACGTTCATGACCAGTAAGAGCCATGCTTGTAGAAAGTGTTTCTTTCAAGTGATCTTTCTTCTTTTCATCAGCCTTGTTTAATTCAGTCAAGCGCTTGATTTCTGCTTTTCGTGCTTCAACATCTGATTCAATGTTTTTGATAACCTTGATATAATTTTCGACTTTTTCTTCATAGTCATTTTGCCAGTCAATACTATCAAGCGTATCTAGTTTAGTTTTTTCATCCAATTCCAAGTTATAAATATCAAGGAATTGGCCTGTTAATTCGTAAAGTGTTGCCATTATTTCGTTACCTCTTTCATTAGTTTATTTGCTTCTTTGATTAGCAATCGCATAACGTTGCTATCTGTTTCTTTTTCTGCTGCTCTTGTCAGCATTTCCACCCACTCACGTCTGGTGTCATTCTTCCAATCAACCAACTCTGTGAGTGTTTTAGCGTGATTAAAGTAAGGCGAATAGTCAAACGACTTATCTTCCAAGCGGATACATTTTCCTGCCTTGATGTCTTTGGCTAAATTTGCCCTCACATTGCTATTTGTTGTACCGACAACCTCAGCTACTTCATCATATGAGGCAGTAGGGTGGTCTCTATAATATTCCCTAATTCGTTCCGCTTGAGTCATTTAGTCATACTCCCTTCCTTCAAATTCATTAACCAAATCCACGCTCCCACATTTTGAACATTCAATAATTGGGTAACTATCGACATACTCGAATGTGTTTCCACAATCTCTACATCCACACTTCCAAATATATAGATTCATGCAGTCACCCCTTTGGATGTGGTAGGGCAAGTAGTTCAGGTCTTAGCCCCTCTGGTTTTTGTGTGTCAAACGTAAATTGACGGTCACAGTTACGAATGTTTGTACGTGCGATATTGTTAAATTGGTTTCTGCCTTGCTGATAGACATCAATAATCATTCTGTCATGTTCTTCTTGTGCTTTCTTTTCCGCTTTTGCTTTTTGTTCACTGCTTGCAATCAGTAACAATACGATGAACAAGCAAGTAATAATTGTTACAAGCCCTAAAAATTGGCTTGCCAATGTTGGTTCTGTCATTCTCTATACCTCTAATAATTTTTCTAAATCTGCGATACGCTGATAAAGTATTCTGTTTTCTTCTTGTTTTTCAATCAATTCACGGTTCAAGTCTAATGCGACTTTTCTCCAGTCTTGATTGATTTCGATTTTGGTTGTTTTGAAAAACCATTTTGTCATTTTGTCTAGTAGTTTCATGCTAAAACTCCGAATTGTTTTTCTTTTTTTAAGTTCTCCAACATTTCTGATAGTGTTTCTTTTTTTGTACGATAACGATTTCTGCTTTTCCATTTAACGAATAATCGAAAACCTTCATAATTGATAAACACTAGCTTATGTGTTGGATTGTCAATAAATTGTTTAAAATCTGGGTGATCTCGCATTTCTTTCGCCCATGTTTTGAGAGTTGATACTGTCAACCCTTCCCACATTTGGCAAAGATGTTCATAATCACCATGAGTTGCTTTTTCATTTATTCCCACTGGCTTATAAGTAATTTCTGCCTTAGGCATAGATTTATTTTCCTTTCTGTGTTATAATTCAAGTAGTTATTTTAGTGAGCGCCTAACTTTGTTAGGTGCTTTTTTGTTTAGGAATTTTACTTTCCACCGCCCTGAGTTCAATCTCATGGCTAACTTGTTTTAATAGCTTCTCACACGCTATTTTAGCTTCTCTGTATGTTGTGTTTTCGCTGATGAAGTAATCAGCTAGTTCAATGATTTTATCTTCCATTCAACCTCCTATATCGGTCTTGAGACGGATGTGATTCCTCCTTGATTTGCTATAATAACTTTGACTAAGACCTCTCACTGTTTTAGTCAAAAGTTCAATAGAAAGGAGGAGAACTATGTCTCGTTTACAACCCAGACCTCAAAAGATTTACCCTAACTATAACTGGGATGATTTAGATCGTTTTATCCAGAGTAGTCTAAGAAATCCATTGTTCAAAGTTTGTTGCGTAGACCCTGCACTTTATGATATCCCTAAAAACGAAATTATCGCTGAATGCATAAGTGCTGGCTATACAGTTGAAGAACGTGAAGATGGCATTTTAAATATTTCATGATTTGCTAGATTGATCACTTGAGATTCAAGTGTACTAATTCTTGTTAGTAAGTCTATCGATTGACCGATAGGCTTTTTTCTTTTTCCACTATACGGATATCGGTTTGGTTTCATTTTCTATTCCTCAAATCTTTCGTTATGAATTAAGCCACATCTTTTTGCTCAATCAGTGGCAAAATTCCTTTTTTATTTTTAAGTAAATCGTAAAGGAACAAACGCCCTTTTTGAGTCCAGTATGTATGCATCTTGCTATAATCTGCATCGATTGTATGAGTTTTTGATTGAGTATAACCTTTACCTGCGTATTTTTGATACAAGAGCCAAGTATTCCCTTGTTTGAATTGAATTTTCAATTCATGGAGAATTTTATTCAATTTTTTTGCGCTCATTCCATAATCTTTTGCAATTACAGAAATTGCCACTAGCGATTTGTTTTGTAATACCAAATCATAATAAGATGCTTTAGGTTGCAATTCTTGAATGATTTGGTTTTTTTGAGCAATTTCTTCTTGAGCTTGCAATCGTAATCTACGTTCTTCTTTTAATTTTTGGAGCGCTGCGATTGCCATGTCTGGATTTTCCAGAAGGTCATCAATAGCATACAAACCATGCTTACGAATTGATTTCAAGATTTCTTTGACTTTCTTTTTGAACTCTTTAGCCAGTGGCTTACGAGATTGCATAAGAACTTCATAGAGACCGTTCTCTGTTAAGAGATTTACTTCTCTTATTTGACCTGCCCTAAGGATTGTTGAGGTCAGCTTTTCATCATCATCTACTGACTTTAACATTTCCGTAGGATTGCTATGCTCAATCCATTCAGCCACATCTTTTGCGACAAACAATGGTTCATCTGCTGTACCATATACTGTGAAGTGTTTACCGAGAACTTCCTGCTCAGTGATTATTTGTAATTCCATGTTATTCCTCCAATAACTGTTCAAGACGAACATTCAAATAATTTGCAATAGATTTTAGAGTAATAGCAGATGGTGAACTGATATTCCATTTGCTGATTGCCCCATTACCTAAATTAAGATCTTTCTCGATTTTATAAATCGAAATTCCCTTTTCTGAAGCAATTTCTTTTATTCTGTCATAAATCACTTCTGGCACCTCCTTTCAATAGAAAATTTTATAAGAAAATAAGCGTTATTCGTTGACAAATAATAGAAAATAGTCTATCATGAGGGTATAAGAAATACAGCTATATCATAAAATAGATATAACAAAAATCTTGGCGGATTATTCTATTTTTATTTTATGTTATGTTAGCTGGTCAACTAGCTTACAAAATAAGTATAAAGGAAAATTTTCTATTTGTCAATAGTTTTGATAGAAAATTTTACATTATTTTGTAAAGCCTTAATTTTGGAGGTTTTTACACATGACTATTTTAGACAGAATACGTTCGTTAGCCAATGATAGGAAGGTTACTCTTGCTGAATTGGAAAGGAGTTTAGACTTTAGCAATGGAAGTCTTAGAAAGTGGGAAACTTCAACTCCGAGTGGTGATAAAATTGAAAAAGTTGCTGATTACTTTAACGTATCAGTAGATTATTTATTGGGCAGAACAAAAAATCCTTACGCATCTAACGAAGATTTGATGAACACTCAAGAACTTGAAACTTTAATAATGTTTCGAAAAGAAACTGAGGATATGACTGATGATGAAAAAGAACGTTTTAATAAAGCAATCTTTAGTATGTTTAAAAATGCTCGTGCTCTTGCCAAAGACGATTCTTTCTGGAAGTAGGTGCCTATTTGAAACAATTTACAAGACCCTCAAAAGAAACTTACTTACAATATCACGAAAACGCAAATCGACTTCTTATGGATATATCTGACCATTTTAATATCCATGTTTCTCAAATCACTTTCGACTTAGTCATTGAATTCTTTGAAACTAAGTTTAATATTTTATTTGTCTATTTTGAAGCGGATTTAATGTATAAATTGTTCCCGAATAAAAAACAAGAACTTAAATATAATTTAACTTCAAATAATTCTCTCTTATTAGTTGATTTCAGTTTTTGCAATGTTTGTTCTGGGATGACAATCCCAGATTTTCAAAAAAATCGCTTTGTTGTTTATATCAACCAAGATGTAATTAAAGGGAGGGTTATTTTTACAATCCTTCATGAATTAGCCCATATATACTGTCATCTCATGAGTTCTGTTTATGACAAAGTTCTAGTTTCTAAAACCTCATCAAACTATAGCGATTCCTATCCAACTGAGATTGTTCCATTGGAAGACGAAGCAAATACCATTGCATCAATTTTGTTTCTTAATGATTATAAACTACTTGAACATATAAAATCTGGGTTGACATTCAAACAACTTATTGAATTCAGTCAAATGTCAAAACCTGCATTACATAATCGTTTGATGAATTTTCTGATGTATAATTGTAGTTGTCAAGAGTATTATGCCCTCAGTATAGTCCAAGGATACAAAAATGACGAAGACTGGGCTATTTTGACTTTGCAACAATTTCAAAGAGAATTACAAGAAATTGCTTAAAATATAAAGATTACGAGAAAGAATTGATTATGAAAATAGGACCTCGAACACCGAACATAAAAAAGAGAATATCAGCACGCACAACTGGTGCTATAAATCGAAAAATCAAAACAGGAACATCACCACTTTACGGACAAAAAGGTATTGGTTGGGTTAAAAACCCAAAACGTGCTGCATATAATAATCTTTATCACAAATTAACTTTTGGTTTTGGAGCAGATGAAGGTTGTTTATTCGGTTGTGGTTGTGTCTCAATTATCGTATTCATAGTCATGATGGTTATTTTATATAACTTTTTATCGACAATACTATAAAAAAAATCCCCACACTCTCCGACGGCAATCTTGAGTGTGAGGAAATCATGTATAAGAAACAACCATTCAAAAGGTCGTTTTCTTATACCCATTTTAACAAAAAAGTGAGGTAAACGCAATGTGGATGGAAGAACTTCCGAATGGAAAGTATAAATTTTTTGAAAGATACAAAGACCCGTACACTGAGAAATGGAAGAGGGTATCTGTAACTCTTGACTCTGGATCATCAAGAGCTAAGAAAGAAGCACAGAAATTACTAGACGATAAAATAGAAAATGTAATGCAAAAGTTGACCACTGCTTCTGCACTCTTTCATACGTTTTTTTCAGAGTGGTGGGAATTTCATCGGAAACAGATAAAACTAAGCACATACAAAACTATGCTTGCTACTTATAACAGAATCTCAGATAAAATCGAAACTGGTACTAAATTAGAAAATATGGATGTAAGATTGATTCAAAAGATGCTTGACACTGAAGAATGGACTTACACCCAAAAATACCGTGTTAAATCTATTTTGAATGTCTTCTTTGACTACGCTATCGACCAAGGTTTTATCGAAAGCAATCCAGCAAGAAAATCAAAGTTGCCTAGAAAAAAACAAAGCTTACAGCAGATTAAAAATGCAAAAGATAAATACCTTGAACCAAAAGAATATAAAGCAATCCTGAAGGAACTCTATCGAAAAGATATTACTCTAAGGTATGCTTTAGCTTGTGAGTTTATGATTCTAAACGGTTGTCGTGTTGGAGAGTTAGCTGGTCTTACACTAGACAAATATCATAAAGAAACAAAAACACTTGATATCCACACAACTTTCAATCGATACATACCAGACGATGATGGACCCAAGACTTTTGCAAGTTTTAGGACAACACATCTTACTGAAAGAGAAATTGAAATTCTTGATCAGATGATTGAACTTAATCGTTTAAGTGAATCGACTGATAAGAATTGGTTTAAGAGTGACCGTATATTCGTCACAAACACTGGAAAGCCAATCCATAGTTCAATCCTAAGCAAGTCACTTCAAAGAGCAAATGAAAGGCTTAAAAAACCAATACCAAAACATATATCTCCACACATATTCAGACATACTACAATTAGTATTTTAGCCGAAAATAAAATCCCACTAAAAACAATCATGGATAGAGTTGGTCATTCTGATTCTGAGGTTACTACTTCCATCTATACCCACGTCACAAAGAATATGAAAGATGAAGCAATCAATGTCCTTGATAAAGTGATGAAGAATCTTTTATAAAAGTTTGCCCCTTTTATGCCCCCTGAATAAAGAAAAAGCCCTTCGGATAAAATCCGAGGGGCTTAAAACGTTGTTAAATCAACGATTATTTTTTCAAGTTGTAGAATGATTTCAATCCACGGTATTCAGCTACTTCACCAAGTTGATCTTCGATACGAAGCAATTGGTTGTATTTAGCGATACGGTCTGTACGTGAAAGTG
>ERZ1674082.33-NODE-33-length-34945-cov-95.060648_pt1 | contig 34945 bp, 30 predicted proteins | sample MGYA00581118_ERZ1674082 | MGnify/ENA primary metagenome ERZ1674082 (study PRJEB41354, sample SAMEA4873329) | human saliva metagenome | biome: human-associated habitat [ENVO:00009003]; feature: mouth environment [ENVO:08000002]; material: saliva material... | reverse complement strand
TAGAGCGCCATCTTGGTAAGATGGAGGTCCCGGGATCGATTCCCGGTCGGGGCTCAGATAAGCCTGTCTCTTCGGAGGCAGGCTTTTTTGTTTGCCAATTTTGTCTGCCTATTTTCTTTGCCTGAAACCCGGTCTGCAGGTGCCCAGCGCACGGCTCGATACCGGGCATAGCGAAGCCCCCGAGAAAAACTCGGGGGCTTCGTCTTTATGCTCTGATCAAAGCGTTAGGAGGCGCGGCGCACCACCGGCAGCTGGGACAGCAGCTCGTAGGAGCGCAGGCGGTCCTCGTGCTCCCACGCCTCGGTCATGACGATGAGCTCGTCAGCGCCCGTGCGCGCCACCAGGTCCTCAATGCGAGCCTGCGCGGTGGCGGGGGAGCCTACGATTGCTTCGGCGGTCATGCGTTCAATGTGCATCTTCTCCGCGTCGGTCCAGACGGCGTCCATATCTTCCACGGGAGGTGCGAAAGACAGATTGCCGCGCACCACGCCCAGGAAGTGCTGCTGCTGGCTCGTGTACAGGTAGCGTGCGCGCTCATCGGTATCGGCGAGTATTGCGGTGGCACCCACCATGACGTAGGGCTGCTCCAGGTGCTCCGAGGGCTTGAAGTTTGCGCGGTAGGTGTCTACCGCCTCCTGCAGCATTGCGGGCGCAAAGTGCGAAGCGAACGCGTAGGGCAGACCCAGCTGCGCGGCAAGCTGCGCACCGAACAGGGAAGAACCCAGAATGTACAGGGGCACCTTCGAGCCCTGGCCGGGAATGGCGTGCACGCGGTGCATGGGGGAGGGCTCGCCCAGGAAGCGCTGCAGCTGCTGCACCTCGGCGGGGAAGCTCATGGCGGCAGAATCGTCGCGGCGCAGAGCGGCGGCGGTCATCGGGTCGGTGCCGGGTGCACGGCCCACACCCAGATCAATACGACCGGGGTGGAATGCGTTGAGGGTGCCGAACTGCTCCGCCACCACGTAGGGTGCGTGGTTGGGGAGCATAATGCCGCCTGAACCCACGCGAATACGCTCGGTTGCGGCGGCGATCTCCGCCATGACCACGACGGTCGCTGAGGACAGCAGGGAGCCGGCATTGTGGTGTTCGGCGACCCAGAAACGCTCGTAGCCGTAGGACTCAGCCGCGCGGGCGGCATCGATGGTGTTGAGCATGGTCTGGTGCTGGCTCTGGTCGGGGCGGTGCGGCATCAGGTCAAGCACCGAAATTTTTACGTTGGAAGACACAATTTTTCTTTCTTGATTGATTGCGGGTACCCGTCCAGCCTACGCCTGCTTGGGCTGGATGGGTAGGGGTGCGCCGGGCGCCTTCGCTAGCAGGTAAAAAATGCGACGAAATACTGCACGCCTGCATAGTGGTTGCCTGCATGCCGGTTACCTGCACGCCGGTTACCTGTACAGTGGTCTGTCCACTCTGTGCGTTTGAGCTGAACACTGTGCACAAGAACGGTAGACTGAAATCATGAGCATTAACCCTGAGATTGTGGGCAGGGTCTACCCGTCCGAGAACACCTACGTTGTCGGTCGCGAAAAGATCCGCGAATTTGCCCGAGCAGTTCACGCAGAAAACCCCCTCCACCACGACGTTGAGGTAGCCCGCGCGGCAGGGTACGCAGATGTGATTGCCCCGCCGACCTTCGCCATTATCCTGGCGCAGGCAGCCGACGCGGCACTCATCAACGACGATTCCGCCGGCATTGATTTCTCCCGCGTGGTGCACGCAGACCAGCGCTTCACCCACCACCGCCCCATCGTTGCCGGTGATGAGCTGCGCACCGAAGTTCACGTGGACTCCGTGCGCGTTATGGGTGCCGGCGCCATGCTGACTACCCGCGAAGAAATCGTTGATGCGCAGGGCGAGCCGGTCACCACCTGTATTTCTTCCCTGCTGGTTCGTGCTGAGGAGGAAAACTAATGGTGCGTTTTGAAGATCTTGAAAAGGGCCAGGACATCGGTTCGCGTACCGTGGAGCTCTCCCGCGCTTCGCTGGTGCGTTACGCTGGCGCATCCGGTGACTTCAACCCGATTCACTGGAACGAGCGTTTTGCTCAGTCGGTGGGACTGTCCGGCGTGATTGCTCACGGCATGCTGACCATGGGTACCGCCGTGCAGCTCGTGAGCGACTGGGTGGGCGACCCCGGCGCGATCGTGGACTACCAGACTCGATTCACCAAGCCCGTTCCCGTGGCGGATGCGCCCGGCGGCGAAAACCCCGACACCCCCACGAATGCCCTGACCATCAGCGGTAAGGTGGGCGCCCTGAATGAGGAGGAGCGCACCGCCCGCATTGACCTGACCGTCACCGCTCGTGATGAGGAAGGCAAAGAGCAGAAGGTTCTGATGAAGAGCCAGGCTGTGGTTCGTCTCTCGGCATAGAGTTTCTGTGCTTGCAGATAGCCGTGTGAAAGCAACCATGTGAAAGCAACCGTGTGAAAGCCCTGGCGCTACCCCGATGAGGTGGTGCCGGGGCTTTTGTGCGCTCGGCTGTTTGCTCGGCTGCGCGCTCACCGACGCAGGTGGTGGCGCTTCTTTCTGTGGGAGGCGCGCCGAAAAAAGAAGGCAAAATCACCATAAGGTTTTCGTGACTTTAACGTGTGGCGGGTGTTGGCCCCGCACAACGACCGGTATTCTTAACCTATGACTGAAAAGCTGTTGAGCGAACTGACCACCGCCCAGGTAGGCGGCCCCGCTAAGACCTACGTCCGCGCCACCTCCGAAGCAGAAATTATCGAAGCAGTCTCCGCTGCAGACGCCGCAGGCGAACCCGTCCTCATCGTGGGCGGCGGCTCCAACCTGCTGGTTTCCGACGAAGGCTTCAACGGAACCGTCGTACACATCGCCTCCGAAGGCGTAGAGGTCCTGCCCATCCCCGCATGCGGCGGCGCGAACGTGCGCGTGCAGGCGGGCACCATCTGGGACGACTTCGTGAAGCTCAGCATCGAGAACGAATGGGTTGGCCCCGCGGCTCTCTCCGGCATTCCCGGCACCGTGGGTGCAACCCCCGTGCAGAACGTCGGCGCATACGGCGTTGAGGTGGGCGAGTTCATCGCCTCCGTACGCACCTGGGACCGCGAAAAGAACACTCGGAAGACCTTCGCAAGCGCAGACCTGCGCTTCGGCTACCGCGACTCGGTGCTCAAGCGCGCAACCGTCAACGGCTCGCCCCGCTACGTGGTGCTGACCGTTGATTTCCAGTTCACCCTCGGTAGCCTGTCCTCCCCGATTCGTTACGCCGAGCTGGCGAAGAGCCTGGGCGTTGAGCCCGGTCAGCGCGCCGAATCCGCACTGGTACGCGAAAAGGTGCTGGAGCTGCGCGGCTCCAAGGGTATGGTGCTTAACCCCGAGGACCGTGACACCTTCTCCACCGGTTCCTTCTTCACTAACCCGATCGTTCCGCGTTCTACCCTGGATTCCCTGCCGGAGGGCGCCCCGAACTTCCCGGTGGTCGTGAAGACTTCCCCGTTCACCGCGGGTGTTGAGGATCCCGATCACGTGAAGCTTTCGGCTGCTTGGCTGATTCAGCACGCCGGTTTCGAGAAGGGCTTCGGCCTGGAGGGTGAGTCTCGCGAGATTGCTCAGGGCCGTGCAAGCCTGTCGACCAAGCACACCCTGGCGATTACGAACCGCGGCGGCGCATCCGCTGAGGACATCTTCGCTATCGCCCGCGCTGTGCGCGACGGCGTGCGTGAACGTTTTGGTGTGACTCTGGTTCCTGAGCCTGTCGTGGTCAACGGCGAAATCTAAACGCTTAACTTCTCGCCTCTCGTAGCGCGAGGACGCATAGAATAAACGCTTCGGGCGGTCTCTGATAAAAGAGGCCGCCCGAAGCGTTGTATTGATTCGCTGAGCTAGTGGCGAGGGGAAAAGATGCGTGCCTGCCCCGGCAGGTAGGGCCTGCGCTTGGGCGCTGTGCGCGTTGCCGCAAGGGGAGCGGCGGGCAGATGCTCCATCAGCACCTGAACCGCCAGAGGAAGCTTCTGCGGCGGGCTGGGGGCGTGGAAAATCGGCTTATGGCGCGTGGGCCGGTACGGGTAGTATTCCGCATCCTCGCTGTGGGACCAGACAAGGTTGCCGAACTCGCCGGGAACAGGGGAAAGCACATTGGCGTAGTAGGCGCGCGTCTGCAGGTCGGCACGCTCGGAGGCGCCGGTAGCGGTGCCGGTGGATACGCCGCTGGGTACGCGGTCCTGTTCGATGATTAGGGCGCGGACCATGCCTCCTACGGTGCTGATCGCGTTTACGTGTAGGGCGAGCAGATCCCCGTCCATGTGGTCGACCTGTACCTGCCCGTCCGCGAGGATTCGGGTGCCCATTGTGATGCTGCTGGCGATTCCTTCGCAGAGGGCACGGATGAGCGCCATGCGTGCCGGGTAGAGGTCTGCGATATCCCAGCCGATGAGGGCGGGCGCGGCGGAATTGCCTGCGTAGTCCTCGCAGGATTCGTAGGCTGCGACGTCCACGTAGCCGCGGGCGATGGGCTCACGGTCGTAGGGGCGGCCGTCGCGCTGCTCCCAGAAGCTGAGGGCGGTTGCGGTGAAGACAGCCTGGCCGTCGCGTACGGCGACGCTGAGCGTAAAGTCCTGTGGGTAGCCGTCCTTGCTACGCGGGCGCAGGGTGATTGCGCGGGTGTATTCGTTGAATTCCTCGGGCCAATCCAGGTAGTAGCTCATTTTTGCCCCATCGTCACGGTGCACGGTGAGTTCGCCCGGCAGCAGCATGGCTTCGGGCACGCCGCCGGCACGTTCGGTGGCGTAGTGTTCGCTCACGGGCCAGGGGCTGAACTCTGTGCGGTAGGGGCTGGAGAGGAAGGAATCGAGCATAGAACGTATCCTCTCATAGTTTGAGGTTGTGGCGCATGGATAGGGGGCTTAAATGACAAATGAGCTGTCCCTTCTGGCTACTCGGAAAAAGCGTTCAGGAGGGACAGCCCATCATGTAGGCTGGACGGTTCGTTAGAGGGACTCGCCGCGGCGTTCAGGCAGCAGGAACACGGTGGTTGCCGCTACCAGGAACGCGGTGGAGAAGAGCGTAAAGAGCAGCGGGGTTCCACCAAATGCGACCAGCGGCGGCACAATGAGCGGCGCCGCGATGGAGGCGATACGGCCGATACCGGCGGCGGCACCGGTGCCGGTTCCGCGCAGGTGGGTCGGGAAGATCTCCGGGCTCAGGGCGTAGAGGGCACCCCACGCGCCAAGGTTGAAGAATGAGAGCATACAACCGGCGAGGATAATGAATACCTCGGCGTGCGCCATGCCGTAGCCAGCAGCCGCCAGTGCGGAGCCGAGCAGGAAGGTCGCCAGGGTTGCGCGTCGGCCCCACTTTTCGATGAGGTAGGCGGCGACCGCGTAGCCGGGCAGCTGGGCGAGGGTCATGATGAGGGTGAATGCGAAGGACTTCACGAGGCTGAAGCCCTGGGCGTTCAGCAGCGCCGGAATCCAGATGAACGCGCCGTAGTAGGAGAGGTTGATGCAGAACCAGATGACGCACAGGGCGATGGTCTTGCGGCGCTGACCGGCAGCCCAGATGGAGTGGATTTTCGCGGATTCTGCGTTGTCGGCACTTTCTGCGGCACCGTGTGCGGAAGCATCTTCGGTCTGCTTCTTGGTTCGGGAGAAGAGCGCGGGGGAGGCCTCGAAACGTTCGACCACCTGGCGTGCCTGATCGTGCTTGCCGACCGACTCCAGGAAGCGCACCGACTCGGGGGTTCCCATACGGATTACGAGCGAGTAGATGGCGGGAATCAGACCGATGGCAAGTGCCCAACGCCAGCCGTTCGCCTGCGGAACGATGAAGGTACCGATGAGAGCGGCGAGGATCCAGCCCAGAGCCCAGAAAGCCTCCAGCGCGACCACTACGCGGCCGCGGATAGCGCGCGGCGAGAACTCAGAAATCAGGGTGGATGCCACGGGAAGTTCCGCGCCCAGACCCAGACCGACCAGGAAACGGAAGACAAGCAGCACGCCCAGGGAGGTTGCCAGGGCGGAGGCGCCGGTCGCCAGACCGTAAATCAGCAGGGTGAGGGCGAAGATGTAGCGGCGGCCGAGCTTATCGGCGAGTAGACCGCCGAAGGTTGCGCCGAGCGCCATGCCAACGAATCCGATGGATCCGAGCCAGGAGGCTTCGGTGGGGCTCAGATGCCATTCCTTGATGAGGGCCGCCATGACGAAGGAGATGAGACCTACGTCCATGGCGTCGAGTGCCCAGCCAAGACCCGAGATACCCAGGAGCTTGCCGTGGGCGCGGGTGAAGGGCAGGTTTTCGAGGCGTTCGTTGAGGGTCGGTGCGGCGTTGCGTTCAGCAGCGGGTGCAGAGGTACCAGCGGGTGCAACAGCGTTGGTGCGGGATGAGTCCGTTGATACGGGACGGGGGGAGGACACGGTAGTGGGTCGCTTCCTTAGTGTTTAGGCGTAGTGCCGGGCGAATTGTTCCCTTACAGTGTATAAAGGTACTTTCGACTTGAACACTATTGAAACGAAAAAATTTTGAAGATGACGGAAAAATCTCAACATGAAGAAATCTTTCACAGCACCCATCCAGCGGTAGGTGCTATTCTCTAACCACCGCCGCCCGGTGAAACTCACCTACGGCACGTTTGGAAGGACCACCCCTGAAAACCATTGAAGATGAAGTCAAGGAAAGCGAGACCAGCCGCTTTCACCGCTGGCTCGAAGCCCGCAAGGAGCGTATGCACGCGCATCCGGTCATGCGTCATCTCTACAAGCCCCTCGTCATCGGCGTGGGCGCCTTCTGCTTTATCGCCGGACTGATTATGCTCGTCACCCCCGGCCCCGGCTGGCTGTTCATCTTCATAGGCCTGGGCATTTGGGGCACCGAATTCACCTGGGCACGCCGCGCCAATATTTTCATGAAGCACGTGGTGCTCACCGCCTGGTACAGCTACCGCGCCTGGCGGCAGCAGCGCAAGGAACGCAAAGCCGCGCGCAAGGCAGAACGCAAGGCCGCCGCCGCAAATCAGCGCTAAACCAGTTCGCGCTAAGCCCACACGCGCTATACGCAGACACAAAAAGCCCTCGCTACCAGCCGATAAGAACGGTAGCGAGGGCTTTCTTATAGCTTGTCAGTGGGCTTTAGAGCTTGCCAATAGCGATCTGCAGCATGCGGCGAATCGGCTCAGCAGCACCCCAGAGCAGCTGGTCACCCACGGTGAACGCGCTAATGTACTCGGGGCCCATCGCAAGCTTACGCACGCGACCAACCGGAATCTCCAGAGAACCGGAAGCAGCCACGGGGGTCAGCTGCTCCATGGACTCCTCACGCTGGTTCGGCACGAAGCGAACCCAGGGGTTGTCCTCAGCGATGATGCGCTCGATCTCTTCGATCGGCAGGTCCTTCTTGAGCTTGATGGTCAGCGCCTGAGAGTGCGAGCGCATCGCAGCGATGCGGACGCACAGACCGTCCATGGTGATCTTGTCATCTTCGGAGCGGCCCAGAATCTTGTTGGTCTCGACCTCAGCCTTCCACTCTTCGCGGGACTGGCCGTTACCCAAATCCGAGTCGATCCAGGGAATCAGGGAGCCGGCGAGCGGCACACCGAACTGGGAAGAATCCAGCTCACCGGAGCGCTGCTTAGCAAGGATCTTGCGGTCGATGTCCAGAATCGCGGATGCGGGGTCGTTCAGTTCCTCGGAGACCTCGTTGCCCAGGTCGCGGAACTGTGCGAGCACCTCGCGCATGTGGCGGGCACCGCCGCCGGAAGCTGCCTGGTAGGTCATGGAGGTAGCCCACTCGACCAGGTCGTTCTTGAAGAGGCCGCCCAGGCCCATCAGCAGGCAGGAGACGGTGCAGTTACCGCCGACGAAGTCCTTCACGCCGGATGCCAGGCCGCGGTCGATGACGTCGCGGTTAATGGGGTCCAGCACGATGATGGAGTCATCGTTCATGCGCAGGGTGGAAGCGGCATCAATCCACAGGCCGTCCCAGCCAGCTGCACGCAGCTTCGGGTGCACAGCCTCGGTGTAGCCACCGCCCTGAGCGGTCACAATAATCGAGTGCTTACGCAGCTCATCAATGTCGTATGCGTCCTTCAGCTCGGACGGCTCAATTACGCCGTCGAAGGTGGGCGCAGCGCCACCAACATTAGAGGTAGTGAAGAAGACGGGGGTAATGCCCTCGAAGTCGCCTTCCTCAACCATGCGCTTCATGAGGACGGAGCCCACCATGCCGCGCCAGCCAACAAAACCTACAGAGTCACCGGGATTAAAGTTCATGGTTCCCAGTGTACTCTCAGGCTGGCGGGTGCGGACTAACACCGTACAAAAAATTTGATATTCGGAACGATACAATCCGCGCAGGCGCTAGGCTCAGTACCGCGGGCGTTAAACACTCAAGCCTGCGGACTCTAGGTGGAGTAGCCGCAGGCTTGAAATGCATGTCTATATCAACGAGTGAATGAGGGAAGCTTGAACTAGATACGTTCGAGCCGCTGGAACGAGAAGTACATGGGGTTCTTCGTGCCCGATTCGTCGAGCAGGTAGCCCTTCTCGCTATTCTCCCAAGCGCTCTCGGAGGTGACCCGCCAGCACCCGTTCGGTGAGCTGCCCTCGCAACTGCCCGCAGAATCTGCAAGCTGCAGTTCGGGCGCTCGCGTATCGCCGGTAATCTCGTTACCTTCCTGGCAGTAGAAGAGGGTCCGCTCCACCGTCTTCACCCGACCGAAGGCGGGCAGGTCGGTGCGGGAGAGCGCCTCCGCGTAGACGGAGCCGCCACCAATAATCCAAGCATCAACTGCGGCGGTATCTGCGGGGGGAGCTTCGACCGGCGCGCCCGCGGCGTCACGAGCCGCGTACAGCGCCGCATCCAGCGAAGGAACCCACAGGGCACCATCGCGTTCTTCCGCCTCGGTAACCGAACGGCTAATCACAATATTCGTACGGCCCGGCAGGGGGCGAAAACGCGGCGGGAACGACTCCCAGGTGCGGCGACCCATAATCACCGGAGCGCCCAGCGTCACCTTCTTGAAGTGCGCCAAATCCTCCGGCGCGTACCAGGGCATATCCCCGTCACGACCAATGATGCCGGCATCAGTTTGAGCCCAAATAGCGCCCAGACGAAACATCATGCCTCCTCGTTACCTGCAGTTAGACCGCGATCGGGGCGGCAATACCGGGGTGGTGCTTGTAATCCACCAGCTCAAAGTCTTCATACTCGTAATCGAAAATAGAAGGCTTCTTCGTCTTAATGACCAGCTTCGGGTACGGGTACGGCTTACGCGGCGGGTAGGGGTTACCCTCCGGGTCGGTGCCGTAACCCAGCTGCTTCTTCACCTGCTCCAGGTGGTTCGAGTAGATGTGGCAGTCGCCGCCGGTCCACACGAACTCGCCCGGCTCCATGCCTACCTCCTGTGCAATCAGGTAGGTCAGCAGAGCGTACGAGGCGATGTTGAAGGGCACGCCCAGGAACATGTCCGCGCTACGCTGGTACAGCTGGCAGGACAGCTCCTTCACACCGTCCGCGCGTTCGTGCACGTAGAACTGGAAGAGTGCGTGGCAGGGCGGAAGCGCCATGTTGTCCACCTCGGCAGGGTTCCACGCCGAAACAATATGGCGGCGAGAGCTCGGGTTATTCTTCAACGAATCAATAACCTTCGCAATCTGGTCAATTGTGCCACCGTCGGGGGTCGGCCACGAACGCCACTGCACGCCGTAGACCGGGCCCAAATCGCCGTTCTCATCAGCCCACTCATCCCAAATGGTCACGCCGCGCTCCTGCAACCAGCGCACATTCGAGGAACCACGCAAGAACCACAGCAGCTCAATGGCAACAGACTTGAAGTGCACGCGCTTGGTGGTAATCAGCGGGAACGACTCACGCAGGTCAAAACGCATCTGACGGCCAAACACGCCGAAGGTGCCGGTGCCGGTACGGTCGGAACGCTGCGCATCCGCCGCGATGGCGTCCTTGTTCTCCTCGAGGATTTCGCGCAGAAGATCTTCATAGGGAGTGGGGATTGCGTGAGTCATAAGAAAAACCTTGAATCCTGTCAGTAGACGTGAGAGACGGTCACAAATCAACCGCCCCTCTATTGTAAAACCCCCGAATGGGCGCAGGTAGAGCAAACGCGCTGAGCATAAAGCCCAGCGCGCTCGCCGTTAGAAGATCAAAGTATATGGATGTTAGTCCAGAGCCGCGCGTACACGCTCCACCGAGACAATACGCGGGTTATCGCCCTCAGTTACCTGCAGAACCAGGGCATCGCCAGGCTCCAGGTACGGGTCCTCGGTCGGAAGCACCTCCGCGGAACCCTCAAACAGGTACTCACGCAGAACATCCATCACCTGGGGCAGCACCGGGCGGTGAGTGCACAGCAACGAGGAAGAATCCTTATCGAACAGCGACGCCACGGTGCGGGCAACACGCGCCGGGTGACGCTGAGCGCCAGCCTCAGACAGGGACTTCTTCTCCTTCACCGACACACCATAATCCACCGAGTACGGGGTCACGGTCTGGACGCAACGCAGCCACGGGGAAGAAATAATACGGCTCGGAGCCCACGCCGCAAAGAGACGGCTAGAAGCCAGCGCCTGACGCTTGCCGGTCGCCGCGAGCGGGCGGTCATCCTCAGCGGCAGCCCAGTTCGAACGCGGCTTAGCCTTCGCGTGGCGGGCAATGAGAATCGGGCGGGTACGCAACGCATCCGCCTCAGCCAGAGCCTCCAGGGACTCCAGGGGTGCCAGGTCGTCCTCGTTGGTCAGCAGGGCGCGAGCAACCTCGGTGGATACCCAGCGCAGCTCATCCACTTCACCCTCATCCGCCAGGGCGCGGGAGCCTTCCGGAAGCTCAGCAGACCAGTAAAAAACATCCTTGGGACGGCCACCCACCGGGTAGGAAGTCACAGCCAGGGGCACACCCAGAACAACCTGCAGGCCGACCTCTTCGCGAATCTCACGAATAGCAGTCTCAGCCAGGGACTCGCCCGGGTCCTGCTTGCCCTTAGGCCAGGACCAGTCGTCATAGCGGGGGCGGTGAATGATCAGGACCTCAAGCGCACCATCGCGCATGCGCCAAATCAGTGCGCCAGAAGCAACAATATCCGCAGTGTTTGAGGGGGCACGGTCAATGCTGTTGACCGCGTCAAAACGTCGTGCCGAGTAGTAGATGGAGGGGGAATCCAGCGGTGCCATATCTCTCTCTGATCCTCTTCGCTAGGCTGTGCACAATGCCAGAGGGCACCATGCTCCGCGTCTAATTGTAGGTGAGAGAGCGGTCAAGTTGTAATCTCAACGTAACCTGTTGTTCACTTTTGCTCTAAGTGCACTAGTCCACTGCACGTTTTTGCACGACACGCGGAAAACCCCGCCTGCCCCACGCCATAAAGCGCGAGAACAGACGGGGTTCACGACCAGAAATCACTGGCAGATCAGAGGCAAGTCCTTAGACCTTATCCACCACGTTCTTACGGGAACGCGAGCTCAGGTAGTACGACTGCACGTCCTGCAGCGGGTTGCCCTGATCGTCGGTGTCGTGGCGGGTCCAGTTGCCCTCAGAATCCAGGTGCCAGGTACGCGAAGAATCACTCATGTAGATGGTGAACATGTCACGCAGGTACTTCACGTGGCGCGGATCCTTCACCGGTACCAGAGCCTCAATGCGGCGGTCCAGGTTGCGGTGCATCATATCGGCAGAGCCAATATAGACAATCGGGTCGCCACCGTTTTCAAACGCAAATACGCGCGAGTGCTCCAAGAAGCGGCCCAGCACCGAACGGACGCGAATATTCTCGCTCAGACCCTTAACGCCCGGGCGCAGCGCGCAGATACCGCGAACCACCACATCCACCGGCACACCAGCCTGCGAAGCGCGGTACAGCGAATCGATGACGGCCTCATCCACCATGGAGTTGCACTTGAACTGAATCTTCGCCGGACGACCCGCCTTATGGTTCTCAATCTCCTGGTCGATGCACTCAATCAGACCGCTACGCAGAGTACGCGGCGCCACCAGCAGCGACTGGTAGTTGGTCTTCGGCGCGTAACCGGACAGCTGGTTGAACAGGCGGGAGACGTCCTCACAAATCTGCTCATCGCAGGTGATGATGCCCAAATCCTCGTAGAAACGAGCCGTCGACGGGTGGTAGTTACCGGTACCAATATGAGCGTAACGGCGCAGGTGGTTACCCTCGCGGCGCACCACCAACGACAGCTTGCAGTGAGTCTTCAGACCCACGATGCCGTACACCACGTGCACGCCAGCGCGCTCCAGCTTACGAGCCCACGAGATGTTGGCTTCCTCATCAAAACGAGCCTTAATTTCGACCAGCGCCACAACCTGCTTGCCCGCCTCAGCCGCCTCAATTAGCGCATCCACGATGGGGGAGTCACCACTGGTGCGGTACAGGGTCTGCTTAATCGCCTGAACACGCGGGTCAGCGGCAGCCTGCGCCAAGAACGCCTGCACACTGGTCGCAAACGAATCGTACGGGTGGTGTAGCAGCACGTCGTGGTCGCGGGCGGCAGCGAACACATCCGCAGCCTTCGCGGTCTCGGTAGCGTTGAGCCAACGGGAAGTGTGCGCAATGTGCTTGGGGTAGTGCAGCGCCGGACGGTTCGCGCGAACAATCGCGCTCATGCCGCGCAGATCCAGCGGGGCCGGCAGACGGTACACCTCAGACTCGTTGATGTTCAGCTCAGAAATCAGCAGATCCAGGATGGTCGGGTTGATGGTGTCCTCAACCTCCAGACGGACCGGAGGACCGAAACGACGGCGCAGAAGCTCCTTCTCCAGAGCCTTCAGCAGATTCTCTGCGTCGTCCTCTTCCACCTCAAGATCCTCGTTACGGGTCACGCGGAAGACATGGTGCTCCACAACATCCATACCCGGGAAGAGGGTGTCCAAGTGCTCAGCAATGATGTCTTCGAGCGCAATGTAGCGGCTCTCACGGCCCGCAGTGTTGGCGGCGCGGGAACCATCCACAGAGACCATACGGTCCAGCTGATCGGGCACCTTCACACGAGCGAACAGTTCCTTGCCGGTCTGCGGGTTACGCACCAGCACCGCAAGGTTCAGCGACAGACCCGAAATGTAGGGGAAGGGGTGTGCCGGGTCAACCGCCAGCGGGGTCAGAATCGGGAAGATGTCCTGCATGAACTCCTGGCGCAGGCGCTGCTTAGCGTCCGTATCCAGGTCGTTCCAACCCACAATGCGGATGTTCTGCTCCTCCAGAGCCGGAAGAACCTGGTTGTGGAACACATCAGCGTGGCGAGTCTGCAACTGGTGAGCGCGCTCAGCAATCTCTTCCATCTGCTCCTCGGGGCTCAGACCTGCTGCCGAAGGCACCGCCAGACCGGTCGCAATGCGGCGCTTCAGACCCGCCACACGCACCATGAAGAACTCATCCAGGTTAGACGCCACAATCGACAGGAAGTTCAGACGCTCCAGCAGGAACAGGTTCGGGTCCTCCGCCAGCTCCAGCACGCGGGTGTTGAAGTCCAGCCAGCTGCTCTCACGGTCGAAGAAACGCTCCGGGCCGAATTCCTCTTCCAGACTGAAGTAGGAGCGCTTCTCGCCCTTCTCAATGCGGTCGCCGCGAGATTCGGCACGCTCAATCTTCGAAATATCGTGGCCGATATGAATGACGCCGGTCATGGGTGCCGGCTCAGACGGCTTAGGCTTAGGCGCCTTATTCAGGCCATTGGGGGCGGGTACCATACTGTACTTGCCTTTCTGATCGGGGATAAGTCGTGAAGAAGCACGCCAACTGTGGCGCACCAAAAACTAGGCGGCAGGCGCGTCCTGCTGGGCGGGGGCGTACATGCGGTCAACCGTCGCCACGCCGAAACCCAACGAAGTGTAGAGGGAATATGCGGTGGTGTTATCGGCGTCCACGTACAGGTCGATGGCGCGCAGCGGCTCGCCGTTCTCATCCTCAGCGCATGCCAGGTATGCCAGCGCGCGCAGGGTGAGGGTTCGGCCCAGGCCGCCTCCCTGCGCCTGCGGGTTTACGCCCACCACGTAAATCTCGCCGGAGGGGGACAGCTCGCCCTGCTCCTGACCGGTCGGAATCTTCGTCCAGGTGAATGCCGCGATGGCGGAGTCATCCTCCGCCTCGGATGCGATGAAGAAACCCTCAGGACGGAACCAGAGGGAGCCGGTGCGCTCGCGCAAATCGGCAAGGGTGAGCTTGCCCTGCTCCGGGTGATGCGCAAATGCTGCGGCATTCACACGCAACCAGGGGAACTCGTCCGCGCCGGTGAAGGTGCGCATCCGCAGGTTTTCCGGCAGGGCGCGCGCATCGGAGCGTTCCACGAGGTCTTCGCGGGTCTGCGCGTCCAGGGGCAGAACCATCTTGTACAGCACGCGCACCGGCTTGAAGCCGTGCAGGGTCGCGAACGCGTGGGCGGGGCTTTCAATGCCGGTGTCGGTGGCGCTGCCGTGAACCCAGAGTCGGTATCGTACGGCGTCTTCACCCAGCTGGCGGACGGCGTGGTCGAAGAATGCGCTACCTGCGCCTCGTCCGCGGTATTCGGGGGCGACGGCTGCCTCAATCACGCCGGTGTCTTCGTCGTTTGCCGGGGTGAGCGCCACAAAGACGGCGGCGAGGGTGCCGTTATCCTCGGCGATAAAGAAACGCGGAGGAATGAGGGTGCTTTCGCGCAATGCCTTGCTCAACTCAACGCGGGTCTGCTCAGAGAACGCCGAGACGCCGTCATGCTTGGCAACCGCCTGGGCAAAGGAATCGAATCGTTCCAGCAACTCTTCGGTGAGCTGCGGTTCCGCGTAGACAAGGGAGCTTTCAGCGGGCAGGGTGGAGGGATTGGGTGTCTGACTGTGTACCATCATCGCCTTCTTTCGTAGCCTTCTGATTCAACTCTACCGGGGATAGTTGCTCTTTGAAGAGTTTGTTCTTCGTCCTGGGCGAATATGACAAGAACCGGAACATTTACACATTCTGGTACTCGGCTCAGCGGTGAGGCTACTTCATAACGGGGTACACCAAAACAGGGGTTGGAGCCCCAGAATTTAGCGGGTGCTGTTGAAGGAATAGCCCACGTTACGCACGGTCGAAATCATCTGCTCGTATTCGGTACCGAGCTTGGAACGCAGACGACGCACGTGCACGTCCACGGTGCGGGTGCCGCCGTAGTAGGAGTCGTAACCCCACACCTCGGAGAGCAGCTGGGCGCGGGAGAAGACTCGTCCGGGGTGCTGAGCCATGAACTTGAGCAGTTCAAACTCTTTGAAGGTCAGGTTCAGAGCGGTGCCGGAGAGGTGCGCCGAGTACGCCTGGGTGTCAATGACGAGGTTACCCGCGCGCACGATGCGCTCTTCGGAGTTCTCTTCTTCTGCGGCTGCGTCGCTCTTGATGGCGAGGCGCAGGCGCGCATCCATTTCGGAGGGGGACGCCTGGTCAGAAACAATATCGTCCACCTGCCAGGAGGCTGCAACCGCCGCCATACCGCCTTCATTCAGGAGTGCGATGAGCGGCAACTGTACGCCGGCGGCGCGCAATAGCTGGGCGCATTGGCGGGCTTTGACGAGTGCGGTGCGGGCGTCGACCATGAGCAGGTCGAAAGCTTCAGATTCGAGGGTGGTGTGGGCAGTGTCGAGGGGGAAGACGTGTACCTTGTGGCTGAGGAGGCTCAGCGAGGGGATCATATCCTGCGCGGCGGTATCGCTCATAAGCGCAATACGGTACACAATCTCTCCTTTCCTGCATATTTCCCGTGTAAAACTTTTGGCTCTTTCTAGTGTACTCGCCCGACTGTGATGCAGCTGTGGGAGCCGGCGCAGGCGGGGTGCAAATATCGTATTCCGGACTGTTCATACAACCTTTTCAACCGATGACTGCGGGGGTTCTGGCATGCTGGTGCGAAACCGGGGTCTTGCCCGGCGCTAGGCGGGTTTTGCATCCGGGAAGCGGCTGGGTGTCCACTATGTTTCCGCCGTTGATTCTGCGCCCTTTCGGGGTGGGTCTGTGGTAGGTTTAAGGCATGGAAAACAATCTTATGGCTCTTGAAGCTCTCTTCATGTCGCTGATGGCTATTATCTCCGTGTGCATCGGTATCGGTGCATTCGCAGTACTGCGTGGCCTCTTCAGCGGCCAGAAGTAGTCTTCCCGCACAGAGCAGAAGCATCGCCCACACAGGGCTTTAGGCGGTCGTACGGTTCGTACCGCCTCGCCAATGACGGCGTGAACCCCCACCCGGTCCCCTCCGGTTGGGGGTTTTCTTTATGCCGCCCACCGCACCGTTCACCCTGCAGGAGGCGGCGCTACCCCGTGCCGTGAGCGAACGAACAGGGCACCGTTGTACGCACGGGTACTAAAATAGAAAGTATGGCTATTGAAATCCCTACCAACCTAACCCCTGAACTTGTTCCCTTCGCATGGCTGCTCGGCACCTGGGAAGGCACCGGAACCATGTGGTACGAAGGCCAGGAAAACACCCCCTTCGGCCAGATTGTTACTTTTGAGCAGGATGGTCTGCCCTTCATCGAATACCGCGCTGAGTCTTTCCTGCTCGATGACGAGGGTCAGAAGCTGCGCCCCATCACCGTTGAAACCGGTTTCTGGCAGATTGACCGCCCCCTGACCGACGCCGACGGCGGCTTCGGCATTGTCCCCAAGGACGTTGTACCCGCCTTCCCCAGCGCCGAGAGCGTTGAGACCCTGCGCAACGCGGACGACGGCTTCTCTCTGCTGGCAACCATTGCGCACCCCGGCGGTATTAGCGAAAACTACGTGGGCATGGTCAAGGGCCCGGTTATTCGCATGCAGACCGGCAACCTGCTGCGCGATGATATTTCCCATGACTACGCCGGCTCTGTGCGCCTGTGGGGCCTGGTCAACGGCAACCTCATGTGGGACTGGGAGGTCGCAGACGCTGAGGGTAAGCTGCACAAGCACGCCTCCGCTGAACTGCGCAAGACCTCCTCGATGACCGGCGATTCCCTGGGCACTTCGATGTTCGGTTCCCTGGATGGTGAAGAGCCCACCGGCGAGCCCGGCTCCGAGCCCACCGCCAATAACTAACTTGTGTCTGCCCCGCTGATTGGCGGGGCAGACTCTTTGCGTGAAAGGTGCACCTTCCGTGACTGAATCTTCGCTTGAAGCGCCTCAGGCTGAGGCACCCCAGCCCGATGCCGCCCGCCCGGTGAGCCCCCTGCTGAGCCTGCACGGCGCTTTTGCCGCCTCCGGGCTGGATGCCGGCGTCGCCGCACACTACGGCAACCCCATGCTGGAGCAGCGCGCCCTCAGCTTCGACCGCTCCGCCAGCGCGGACGAGCCGCTAGTGTTGGTGGACCGCTCCTCCCTGGGCGTAGTGCGTGTTGAGGGGCCGGACCGCCAGACCTGGCTGACGTCCATCGCCTCGCAGATTCTGACCGGCATGACCGCCGGGGAGAGCCGCGAGTTCCTGCTGCTTTCCCCTCAGGGCCGCGTGGAGTACGCACCCTCCGCAATTGAAGACGGCGAGGCGCTCTGGCTGATCGTTGAGGGCTACCAGGCTCAGCCGCTGGCCGATTACCTAAACCGCATGAAGTTCATGATGCGCGTTGAGGTGCAGAACCTCAGCGACGAGTACGCGGTGCTGGAGAGTGCCCGCAACCCGATCCTGCAGGACGGCTCGGTACATCCTGCACTCGCTGAGGGTAAGCCGCTGGTGTGGGAGGATCCCTGGCACACTCCGGCACCGGGTAGCTACCGTTACGACGAGGCGGGCGATAATCACCCGGGCGCGGACTATGTGCGTTTCTTGAGCATCGTGCCGCGCTCTGTTCTGCCCGCCCTGGCTGAGTCTTCGGATGCGCGTTTTGCGGGCCTGTGGGCCGCCGAGGCTCTGCGTATCGAGGCCTGGCGCCCCCGCTATGGCACCGAGGCTGACGATAAGACCATCCCGCAGGAGCTGGATTACACCCGTACTGCGGTGCACTTCGATAAGGGCTGCTACAAGGGCCAGGAGACGGTGGCTCGCGTGCATAACCTGGGCCGCCCGCCGCGCCGCCTGGTGTTCTTGGATATCGACGGTTCGGAGCACACCCTACCCGCGGCAGGTAGCGAGCTGTTTGTGGAGGGCAAGTCCCGCCCGGTTGGCCGTATCACTTCGGTGGCGCTGCACCACGAGGCCGGGCCCATCGCCCTGGCTGTGATTAAGCGCGGCGTTGACCCGCAGGCGCCTTTGCGTGCGGTTGATGGCGGCGACTTCCTGCCCGATGGTTCGCCGGCGCCGGTGACCGAGTACGCGGTGGCTCAGACGACGGTGGTTTCGCCGGAGTCCGGTGAGGTGGCGCGTCGTTCTTTGGCGGGTCAGGACTTCCTGAAGCGCTAGGCGCTCCCCGACCCAAAACCGCCTGAACTAGAACCCATCCCAACTAGAACCGCGGAGGCGGACACTCGTTGCGAGTGCCCGCCTCCGCGGTTTTAGTATGAGTGCTCAGCGAGCTTGCTGAACCTGCGGGGTTTAGCGGCCGAAGAGGACGGCTGCTTCTTCCCAGCGTTCCTGAGGTACGGACTTCAGACCGTCCAGTGCCTCTTCGAGGGGTACGTACTTAATCTCGGTGCCCTGCACGGAGACCATCTTGCCCCACTGCTTCTGAGCGACCATGTCGACTGCGCCCATGCCCAGGCGGGTTGCGAGCACGCGGTCGTAGCCGGTGGGTGCGCCACCGCGCTGGATGTGGCCCAGGATGGTGTTACGGGTTTCGACGCCGGTCATCTTCTCGATCTCGTGGGTGATGTACTCACCGATGCCACCGAGGCGGGGACGACCGTCCTTTTCGGTACCCTTGTTTGCCATGACGTCGTCGAAACCTTCGGGGATGAAGCCTTCAGCAACAACAACCAGGGGAGAGCGGCCGCGGTCGTGTACTTCCTTGACCCATTCAGCAACCTGCTCCATGGAGACCTTGACCTCGGGGATCAGGATTGCGTGTGCGCCTGCAGCCATACCGGAGTGCAGTGCAATCCAGCCGACGTGGCGGCCCATGACCTCTGCAACCATGCAGCGGTGGTGCGATTCACCGGTGGTGCGGATGCGGTCCATAGCCTCGGTTGCGATGGACACTGCGGTGTCGAAACCGAAGGTGTAGTCGGTTGCGCGCAGGTCGTTGTCAATGGTCTTGGGGACACCGATGACGGGCAGGCCTGCGTCTGCCAGGCGCTTTGCGCCTGCGAGGGTGCCTTCACCACCGATAGCGACGATTGCGTCGATGCCGTGGCGTTCCATCATGATTTCGATGTTTTCGGGGCCACCGTTGGGGCCGTCGAAGGGGTTGGTGCGGGAGGTACCGATGATGGTGCCGCCCTGGGCAGCCAGGCCGCGGACCTTCTGACGGGGCAGGTCCATGTAGTCGCCTTCAACGACGCCGCGCCAGCCATCACGGAAGCCGACGAACTCGTAGCCGTACTTCTTGACGCCGTTGAGGACAGCGCCGCGGATGACAGCGTTCAGGCCGGGGCAGTCGCCGCCGGAAGTAAGCAGACCGATCTTCATGGTTGGCTCCTAATGTCTGCGCGTTTTAGGTGTTGTGCGCGCGTGTATATAACTATGACCTCCACGAATTCGGCACGCGAATGTTCGCCGGTCGGGAGGTCGTTCTCTTGGTCTCTATTTTAGCGATGTTTGGGTTGTGTGGGTAGTGGTGGAAAGCCGTGGGAACGCCCGTTTCGGTGCTGAAAAGTTCAGGTTTTTAGTACCTGTATGTTTGGGTTTGAAACACAAATAGCCGCCCTTTCCCACCTATGGCACCGAAGAGGCGAATGAGGCTTCCTCACATCTGTAAAGATGCGGGAAGCCTCATTCGTTTTAAAAATATTTTTAAATACTTGTGGGATTCTCCGTTTTTAGGACAAAAAACGGTCAATAGTCCTGTGATTGATCGTTTCGCACCGGTTTATCCCACGTCTGAACCGCTTCCCACGGAGTGAGTTGCAGGTTCAGTAGGCGCTCTCAGAGGGGGACGGAACTAGTCGCGTGCCTGACCGAGGAACTTCTGCAGGCGTGCCAGGCCCTCTGCCAGGTCCTCGTCGCTCAGGGCGTAGGAGAGGCGCAGGTAGCCGCTGGGGCCGAATGCCTCGCCGGGAACTACGGCGACCTCAGCCTTTTCGAGGATGAGCTCGGCGAGCTCAGCACTGGTCTGCGGGCGTACGCCCTCAATTTCCTTGCCGAGCAGTTCGCGTACGTCCGGGTATGCGTAGAACGCACCGGTGGGTACGGGGCAGTGCACACCGTCAATAGCGTTCAGGCCGTCGACGATGGTGCGGCGGCGGCGGTCGAAGGCGGCGTGCATGATTTCCACGTCGTCCTGCGGACCGGTCAGAGCGGCAAGAGCTGCGCGCTGGGCGATGTTGTTGACGTTGGAGGTCATGTGGGACTGCAGGTTGGAGGCTGCGGCGATGACGTCGCGCGGGCCGATCATCCAGCCCACACGCCAACCGGTCATGGCGTAGGTCTTTGCCACGCCGTTGAGGATGACGCACTGGTCTGCGAGCTCGGGCACTGCCTTCAGGATGGAGACGGATTCGGTGCCGTCGTAGGTGAGGTGCTCGTAGATTTCGTCGGTCAGCACGAAAATGCCCTTGGCAAGTGCCCATTCGCCGATGGCGCGGGTTTCTTCTTCGGTGTAGACGGCACCGGTCGGATTGGACGGGGAGACGAAGATGAGTGCCTTGGTGGCGGGGGTGTATGCAGCTTCGAGCTGCTCGACGGTTACCTTGTAGTGCTGGTCGCTACCGGCGAAAACCTCGATGGGGTTACCGCCGGCCAGGCGGATGCACTCGGGGTAGGTGGTCCAGTAGGGTGCGGGCAGCAGCACGTCGTCGCCTTCGTCGATGACGGTTGCGAATGCCTGGTAGACCGCCTGCTTGCCGCCGTTGGTGACGATGACCTGTGCGGGGTCAACCTCTACACCGGAGTCACGCAGGGTCTTTTCGGCGATGGCCTTCTTCAGTTCGGGAAGGCCGGAGGCGGGGGAGTAGCGGAAGTTCTTGGGGTCGTTGAGCGCTTCGCGTGCTGCGTCCACAATGTGCGCAGGGGTGGGGAAGTCCGGTTCGCCTGCGCCGAAACCGATGACGGGGCGTCCCTGAGCCTTGAGTGCTTTTGCCTTTGCGTCGACGGCGAGGGTTGCGGAGGGTGCGATGGCACCGATGCGGCTTGAAATACGCGCCATGGGGCTCTCTTCTCTTTCTTCGTGTGCGCTGCCGGCGTGAAGTCGACAAAGATGTAGGTGATGGGAATGCGCATGTGGGACCATTCGCGCGTGATGGGCGCGGGTGTGAGCGTCGTTCCTTGTTATAGGATACGGTCCACTAGTAGTGATGCGGAACCCCTCGTCAAGGTATCTCAAGAGGTTTTTCGAAAAAATATTACATTCTGAAGTTGCGTCGGCCCCGAAAGATGGTTTACAGTTAGTTCTGCACCCGCAAGGGTGTAATTGTTTGCCCCTCTAAAGCCCACGGCTTGCGAGGCAATAGAGGAGTGAACGAGTGAGAAGCAACTCTCACACCTGAAGTGAAAACTTCAAAGGGTGGTGGCTCAATTGGTAGAGCAGCGGTCTCCAAAACCGCAGGTTGCAGGTTCGAGTCCTGTCCGCCCTGCTTTTATTGCCTCAATAAATAATTTGTACGCCCGCACCCCGGGCGTACTTTTTTAGACTCAGAAAGGGGCAGAAGAAATGGCATCGTCTGCTACCGCCGAGAAGGCTGTTCAGCCCGGCGCATCGTCGAAGAGCGATAAGAAGCTCGGTTTCTTCGGCCGTATTTTTGCATTCCTCCGTGAAGTTTTTGCGGAGTTGAAGAAGGTTACTACTCCCACCGGACGTGAACTGGTTGGTTACTTCTTCGGAGTTCTGTTCTTCGTCGTGGTGATGCTCCTTCTTATTTCTGGTCTGGATTATCTTTTCGGCCAGGGAGCATTCTGGATTTTCGGTAACGGAACGATTCAGCGTAACTAGTACTGGCTGCATCCTTATTTGGGGTGCCCCATCAGTGATTTCCCTCAGCGCATTGGTGAGTGGGAGTCCCCTCTAGATGATTAACGATAGAAAGTAGGAGCGACGTGTCCGAGCAGGAACTGGTATCCGAGATTGAAGAGGTCGAGGTAGCCGCTGCTGAGGCTACTGAGGAGTCTGCAGCTATTGAGCAGCAGGCTGAGGAAGCTACCGAGGCTGTCGAGGTGGCTGAAGCAGCTGCTGAGGCTGCTGAGGAAGTCGACGCTCTGGAAGAATTCAAGTCCAAGCTGCGCCGTCAGATGGGCGACTGGTACGTGGTGCACACCTACTCCGGTTACGAGAACAAGGTGAAGACCGGTATCGAGACCCGTATCCAGAACCTGGAAGCTGAAGATGAGATCTTCGAGGTTCAGGTTCCCATGGAGACCGTGGTTGAGTTCAAGAACACCGTGAAGAAGACCATCCGCCGCGTGCGTGTTCCCGGTTACGTTCTGGTTCGCATGGAACTGACCGACCACTCGTGGGGCGTTGTCCGCCACACCCCCGGTGTGACTGGCTTCGTGGGTCAGGATGCGTACAACCCGGTCCCGCTGCGCATGGACGAGGTCTTTGACATGCTCCTGCCGGTCTTTGAAGAGCAGCAGCAGAGCCAGGGCCTGCCCGTTTCCAAGCCCGTTATCGAGTCCGACTACACCGTTGGCGAGAACGTCCGCGTGAAGTCCGGTGCTTTCGAGGGCATGGACGCTACCGTTTCGGAGATCAAGGGCGAGTCCCAGCAGATTGTCGTGATGATTTCCGTCTTCGGCCGCGATACCCCGGTGACCTTGAGCTTCACCGAGATCGAAAAGATTTAACGTTTTTAGCGTGTGAATATGAGCCTCGCACTTCGGTGCGGGCTCATATTTTGTGTCGGCTGTATAACCAGCGGCGGCTGTGTGGGTGGGGTTTACTCTTTCTGCTAGCTGGCGCTGGATTAAGTCGCTGATTAACGCTAGAATGTTGGTTTGTGTATGCGCATGTCACGCTTTCATGTGGATGCACGGGTGACCGCGCCACGGTCACCGTCTTGCCGGCGTACGCTCCTGTGCGTCGGTTCCCAGCTAAGAAAAGGACCCTACATTGGCTCCCAAGAAGAAGGTCACTGGCCTCATTAAGCTGCAGATCCAGGCAGGCGCCGCTAACCCGGCTCCCCCCGTCGGCCCCGCACTGGGTTCGCACGGTGTAAACATCATGGAGTTCTGCAAGGCATACAACGCTGCAACTGAGTCGCAGCGCGGTAACATCATCCCCGTTGAGATTACCGTCTACGAGGATCGCTCCTTTACCTTCATCACCAAGACCCCTCCGGCTTCCCAGCTGATCAAGAAGGCTGCTGGCGTTGCTAAGGGCTCCGCTGTTCCTCACACCACCAAGGTTGGCTCGCTGACCGAGGCTCAGGTGCGTGAAATCGCTGAGACCAAGATGCCCGACCTGAACGCAAACGACCTGGATGCTGCTTCCAAGATCATCGCAGGTACCGCTCGTTCCATGGGTATCACCGTCGAGTAATTTCGGTTCGCCGAATAGCCGAGTAATCGGCACCGTAGATTTTTCTACACAGAACTTGTAAATGCCCGTCGTATGGACGGGATGTGGCAGAGCCGAGCGCGGCTCACGAGACCACAACTGCATAAGGAGAAAAGCAGATGGCAAAGCGCAGCAAGGCGTACAAGGCAGCTGTAGCCAAGATTGAAGAGGGTAAGCTCTACACCCCCGCTGAGGCAGTTGCCCTGGCGAAGGAAACCTCTTCCACCAAGACCGACGCAACCGTTGAGGTTGCAATGCGTCTGTCCGTTGACCCCCGTAAGGCAGACCAGATGGTTCGCGGTACCGTGAACCTGCCCCACGGCACCGGTAAGACCGCTCGCGTGGTCGTTATCGCAGCAGGCCCCAAGGCCGCTGAGGCTGAGGCAGCTGGCGCTGACTACGTTGGTTCCGACGAGCTGATCGCAAAGATCGCTGGCGGCTGGACTGACTTCGACGCAGCGGTTGCAACCCCCGACATGATGGGCAAGGTCGGCCGCCTGGGTAAGATCCTGGGTCCCCGTAACCTGATGCCGAACCCCAAGACCGGTACCGTGACCATGGATGTTGCAAAGGCTGTTGCAGACATCAAGGGCGGTAAGATCGACTTCCGCGTTGACCGTAACTCCAACCTGCACTTCATCATCGGTAAGGCTTCCTTCACCGCTGAGCAGCTCGAGGAGAACTTCCAGGCAGCTCTGGAAGAGGTTAACCGTCTGAAGCCCTCTTCGGCTAAGGGTCGTTACATCTCCAAGGCAACTGTTGCTACCACCTTCGGCCCCGGTATCCCCGTTGATCCGGCTTCCGTTGCTGCCTAAGGTATGCACCTGCAGCTTCTAGCATTTAGCTAGTAGTCGCCCCCGACGTTTAGGCGTCGGGGGCGATTTTTTGTGCATGATTTTGTCTGTGTGAAGATTCAAGACACAGCGTGAAGATTCAATACGTTGCGTGACCGGCGTCAGTCAAAGTAGGTCACGGATTTCCAGCTTATAGAGGCTTAAAACATAGAATGATTTTCTAGTCCCTGGTTTCTTTAGCTTTGCCCATGCCTCGGCACCGTCGAAACATATATTGGGGCTGCGTGCCCACAGTCTGCCCTACAACCATGAGAGGTAAAACCTAATGCCTTCTTCCCTTCAGAGCGAGCAGAGCGCCCGCTGCGGCCTCAGCGTGCCGGTCAATTATTTTGCGGTGGCGCTGGGTACCGGTGCGTTGGGTGCTGCCTGGCGTACCGGAGCCTCGAAAGGTATGGCTCCTGGATGGGTGGGGGAGAGCATCCTGGCTTTTAACGCTGTGGTGTGGCTGCTCCTGATGGGTTTTCTGGTTCACTCGGTGGTGAAGTATCGTGCGTGGGTGTGCAGTTTTTGGGAGCATCCGGCGCGTACCTGCTTCTTTTCGCTGATTCCGGCAACGACGGCGCAGGTGGGTGCGGCTCTCTACCCCTATGCGGAGACTCCGGCTCTCGCTTTGGTGGTACTGGGAGGCGTGGGCCAGCTGTACTTTGCCTCTCACCGCATTGCGGGTACGTGGCGTGGTGGGTATGTGCCTGAGGCTGCTTCGCCGGTGCTGTATCTGCCGACTGTGGCGACAAATTTTGCGACCGCTACGGCGATGGGTTTTGTGGGGTGGCGCGATATGGCGATGCTCTTCTTCGGTGCGGGTCTGATTTCGTGGTTCAGTATCGAGGCCGCGATTCTGAGCCGCCTGCGCACCCTGGCCCCGCTACCTCAGGGGGAGCGCGGCATTATTGGTATTCAGATGGCGCCGCCTTTTGTGGGTGGTAACGCGTACCTGGCGGCTAATGGCGGCACGGTGGACTGGTTCTTCCTGGTGCTGACCGGTTATGGCATTCTGCAGTTGTTCTTCTTGATGCGTTTGCTCCCGTGGACTCTTGAGGGTGGTTTCTCGATGAGCATGTGGGGTTTCTCGTTCGGTATGGCTTCCATGGCGGCGAGCGGTATTCGCTTGACGGCTGCTGGTTCGCTGGGGTTGGTGGGTCCTGCGCTAACGGTGGCGGGTACGGCTTTCCTCATTTTCCTGTGGGTGGGTACGCTGCATTTGGTGTTGAAGGGGCGTTTGCTGGTACGACCGAGCTAGGGTGCTCAATGAGATTCTGGCGCGAGGCTCGCGCGCTGTTTTATGACGGTGCTTATCTTCTGCACCCGTGCCGGGCACAAGTTTCGGCGATAATGGGGGAATGACTTCTGCATCCTATTCTTCTGCCGCGGCGGAGCCTTTTGAAGGCCTGCGTATTCGAGGTGTCGCTAAGACCTTTGGCACTGATACGACGGTTCTGAATGAGATTGACCTGGATGTGCACCCCGGCGAGCTGATTTCCCTCGTGGGTTCTTCCGGTACGGGTAAGTCCACTCTGCTGCGTATTATTGCCGGTTTGGAGGAGCCGAGCGCCGGTCGGGTGACTTATGCCGGTCAGCCTCTGGAGCGCGGCTCGGTGGGTGTGGTGTTTCAGCGCCCTATTCTGTACCCGCATCTGAGCGTGAAGGACAATATTCTGTTCCCGACCCGGCTGGGCGCGTTCGCCGGTCGGGTTGACGCGGACTACTACCGTGAGCTGCTGGAGGCTCTGAAGCTTGAGGGGTTGGAGTCTCGTAAGCCCTCGCAGCTATCGGGTGGTCAGGCGCAGCGTGTGGGTATTGCGCGTGCTTTGATTCGTCGTGCCCCGGTGGTTCTTTTTGATGAGCCGCTGGCGAGTGTGGATGAGCAGATGAGCGCGAGTATCCGCGCCGATATTGTGCGCTTGCATGAGCGTTACGGTTTTACGGGCCTGTACGTGACCCATGATCAGAATGAGGCGCTCATGCTGGGTCAGCGGGTGGCGGTGATGGATGCTGGCTACCTGGTGCAGGTGGATACTCCGGAGCGGCTGCTGGCGCATCCGCATACTCTGCAGGTGGCTAAGCTTTTGGCGGCGCCCGCGCTGAACCTTTTGAATCTTGAGGATTCTGAGTCGCTTCCTGCCGGGTGTGAGCTGGCGATTCGTGCGACCGCGCTGTGCCCTGTGGCAGCAGACGCTGCTCATGCTCTGCCGGTGCAGGTGCTTGGCAGCCGCCATCTGGTGGGTGGCATGCTGTACCGTGCGCGTCTGTTAGAGGCGGTGTCCCTACCTCTGGAATCTCGACGGGCTTCGGCGGATTCTGAGTTGAGTGCCCGAGTGCGTGCCGGTCAGGAGCTTGAGTTCTTTATCTCGGATGCGCAGGGCGGCTCCTCCCTAAGTATTGGGGAGCGGGTGCACCTGGGGGTGGCGGCGGAGCGTTGCTTCTTGTTCTCAGGTGGAAAGCGCTTTTACCTCTAGAACACGGTTTCTGGACCTTTCAATCGGGTCTTTTAGGCTGGAGAAAGAATGGTTAATTGGCTTAAAAGGGGTCTTTAAGTGATTAATCCCGCTTAATCACGTTTTTAACTTGCGACTCGGGCTTTAACCTGAGAAGATGAATGAACCAAAGACCGCCGGTCTAGAACTATGTCCTTTATCGCCACCTCGGTGGAGACGAAGAACAGAGTTCTGATAAGAGCAGATTTCACTAGAAATCGCCGCCCGCGTAGGTAACTCGAAGTGAATAGCCGTCGCCCTCATGCAGGGTTCCGTCTATCGTGCCTCGTACGCCTACGCGTCGGGGCATTTTTTATTGCTTGCAATGAATGCTTCGAGGCTCTACCGGCGACCTTACAAGAATCGGAAGAAGGAACTACCATGGCGACTCAGGAAAAGATCGCTGCAGTATCCGAGCTGAAGGAACTCTTCGAAGCTTCGAACGCAGTCATCCTGACCGAATACCGCGGTCTCACTGTTGCACAGCTCAAGGAGCTGCGCCGCGCACTCGGTGCAGAGACCGAATACGCCGTGGTGAAGAACACGCTGGCTGCTATCGCAGCTAAGGAAGCTGGCATCGACGCATTCGAAGGCCACCTCCAGGGTCCCTCCGCACTGGCATTCATCAAGGGCGACCTGATCGATGCTGCTAAGGGCCTGCGTGACTTTGCCAAGGCTAACCCCCAGCTGATTGTGAAGAACGGTTACTACGAAGGTGCCGCTCTGACCGAGGACGACGTCAAGCGCTACGCTGACCTGGAATCCCGCGAGGTTCTGCTGTCCAAGGTTGCAGGTGGTGCAAAGGCTACCATCGCACGCATCGCACAGGTTGTGGACGCACTGCGCGTCAAGCTGGAGGAGCAGGAAGGCGCAGCTCCCGCTGCTGCCGAGGAGGCTTCGGAAGAGGCATAAGCCCCTTTCGTGCTACTGCACCAGCGCTGAGATACTCAGCAGCGTGAACGCGAATAGCGTGTAACGCACCCTAAATTTGACCGACCCTCTCGGGTAGGTACTGAAGATTTACACCGCGGGCGTCAGCCCGCACCAGATAGTGAAGGAGCCAAACAATGGCTAAGCTGTCCATCGAAGAACTCATTGCAGCATTCAAGGAACTGTCCCTCGTTGAGGTTTCCGAGTTCGTCAAGGCATTCGAGGAAGAGTTCGACGTCACCGCAGCTGCTCCCGTTGCAGTTGTAGCAGGCGGCGCAGCAGGCGAGGCTGCTGAAGAGAAGTCCGAGTTCGACGTTGTCCTGGAGTCCGCTGGCGACAAGAAGATCGCAGTGATCAAGGAAGTTCGTGCCCTGACCTCCCTCGGCCTGAAGGAAGCAAAGGACCTGGTTGACAGCGCTCCCAAGGCTCTGCTCGAGGGCGTTTCCAAGGAAGACGCTGAGAAGGCTAAGGAGCAGCTCGAGGCTGCTGGCGCAACCATCACCCTCAAGTAATCGACTTCTTCTCGATTCTTACGCGGGCGGTGCATCCATCGGATGTGCCGCCTCGCGGCATTTAACGGCCCCGAACCCGCCCGGTATGAAGACTGGGGAGGTTCGGGGCTTTGCCGTGTCTGCTCTTTTATCCTGTGGCAAACGGCGGTGCTGTCCCATCTGACCGTGCTCACCTGCAGAAGTCGCTGTGACCGCCCTGTGCCTCGGATGAGAGAGGCTGAGAGCATTGTGGTTCCTCTCTCCTAGAGCCCGGCAACGGGGGAGAGGTGCCGTATGATGGGATGAGACAACCCAGACATTCCTTTGCACGAAAACGGATAGACATGAGCGATCAGAAGAAAAAGAAGAAGAGCGCAACCGAGCGACCCGCTCGCGATCTGGCGGCTGAAGCACAGCAGGTTCTGGATGCTTTCGGCGCCGGTGTTCGTGAAGACCGCGATTACCCGGCACTGCACCTGGCGCCTCCGGTGGGTCGCCTGAACGACCCGAACGGTCTGGTCTTTGACGGTAAGCGCTACCACGCCTTCTACCAGTACTCGCCCCTGCATCCGGAGCGTATGGTCTACTGGCGTCATGCGGTGAGCGAGGATCTAACCCACTGGACCGATGAGGGTACCGCCCTGGTGCCCGATAGCCGTTACGATTCGCACGGCTGCTACTCCGGCTCGGGCATTAAGGTGCCCGGCGGTTTTGAGTTCTTCTACACCGGTAACGTGAAGGACGAGAAGGGCAACCGCGAAACCTACCAGATTCTCGCAACTGCGGGGGAGGATGCGAAGCCGACCCGTCAGCTGCCCCCGCTGATTTCTGGTCCTGAGAAGGGCTACACCGCGCACTACCGTGACCCGCACGTCTTTGAACGTAACGGCGAATGGTGGATGGTTATTGGCGCTCAGCGTGAGGATCTGACCGGCGCCGTGGTCGTGTACACCTCCGCAGACCGCCGCGAGTGGACTTTCCGCGGCGAGCTGGGCATCAAGGATAAGACCCTCAAGGGTACCTATATGTACGAGTGTCCCTCGCTGCTGAGCATGCGCGATGAGCTGACCGGCGAGATCCGTGACGTGCTGATTTTCAGCCCGCAGGGTATGCAGCCCCTCGGTGAGAAGTACAACAACATTTTCCAGAGCGGCTACATTGTCGGTTCGCTGGATAACGAGACCCTCAAGTTCACCGTGGAGACCCCTTTCACCGAGCTGGATGCAGGTTTCGAGTTCTACGCACCGCAGACTATCTCCGGTACCGGTCTGACCGCCGATCCGAAGGCACCGCACAGCGTCTGCGGTGATGCCCCGGTCATGATTGGCTGGCTGGGCAACGCAGACCAGGACGACCTGCCCTCGTGGAGTCACCGCTGGGTGCACATGTTCACCTACCCGCGTGAGCTGCACCTGCGTAACGGCAAGATTTTCCAGCGTCCGGTTCCGCAGCTGAATGACGCGATGGAGATGAAGCCTCTGTACCGTGAGGAGGAGAAGGGCAAGCTCGTGGAGCTGAAGAATGCCCTGACCTTCCGTCTGCGCGGCCGCGTGAACGTCTCTGATGAGCGCGTGAAGCTGAAGATTAAGGACACTCACGGCGTGGCTCTGAGCATCGTTCTGGATAAGGACTTTGTGCAGATGGACCGTGGCGGTACCCGCTACACGGAGGGTGGTAGCCTGCGCCGCCGTACCCTGAAGCGTTCGAAGATTCACGAGTTTGACCTGCTCGTGGACGGCTCGGCTACTGAACTGTACGTGGGTGGCAAGCTGGTCGCGTCCATGGGTGCTGAGGTCATGACCGCGCGCACCTTCTTCAAGGGGGATAAGCGCCGCGTCCGCCTGACCGGTGGCGAGGTGCTGTCCCTGGAGTACGGCCGTCTCTAAGCCGTTTTCTAAGCGTTAGGAGCCGCCTGCACGGGTGGTTTCTGGTAATTTCTGAATATGTCTGAGGGCTCACTCTCCGTGTGGAGGGTGGGCCCTCGCTTTTAAGAACTTTCCCGTGATACCATGTTTTACATCCGATATGTCAAACGTATGACATATGCATGACATGCACACACAGACATATCTCACCTCATTCACAAAGCATCATACGGTGGTGCTCCAAACAAAGGAGAGCGAGCGTGGACCACAAGTCAGTGGCACAGCGCGTGCTGAAGGACGTCGGTGGCGTCGGCAACATCCTTGCTGCCGCGCACTGCGCAACCCGCCTTCGCCTCGTCCTGAAGAACCAGGACAAGGTCGACCAGGCAGCAATCGACAACGACGAGGACCTCAAGGGTAGCTTCCTCAACGCTGGCCAGTTCCAGATCATCGTCGGCCCCGGCGACGTCAACGAGGTGCACAAGCACCTGATTGCCGCTGGCGCACCCGAGGCATCCAAGGATGACCTCAAGAGCATCGCCGCGAAGCAGGGCAACATTGTCTCCCGCTTCATCAAGACCATTGCTGACATCTTCGTGCCGCTCATCCCGGTGCTGGTCGGTGGCGGTATGCTGATGGCGCTCAATAGCCTCCTGACCTCTAAGGGTATTTTTGGCCCCCAGGCAGTTATTGAACTTTTCCCTGAGTGGGCTGACTTCGCGGACATCGTCAACCTGCTCTCCGCAGCTCCCTTCGCCTTCCTGCCCGTGCTGGTCGGCTTCTCCGCAACCAAGGTCTTTGGTGGTAACCCCTACCTGGGTCTGACCATGGGTGCCGCAATGGTCTCCCCTGCCCTGATGAACGGCTACAACGTCGCAGCATCCCTGGCAGGTGCTGAAGGCACCGACCCGATGAAGTACTGGAACCTCTTCGGTCTGCAGGTTCAGCAGGCGGGCTACCAGGGTACCGTGCTGCCCATTATGCTGGTCGCCTTTATCCTGTCCCACGTCGAGAAGTTCTTCCACAAGGTCCTCAAGGGAACCATCGACTTTATCTTCACCCCGACCCTCACCATCCTGATCACCGGCTTCCTGACCTTCCTGTTGGTTGGACCCCCGATGTTCCAGCTGGGCACCTGGCTGGGTGAAAGCATCAACTGGCTCTACACCGTTGCCGGCCCGCTCGGCGGTCTGATCTTCGGTACCTTCTACGCATTCATCGTGATGACCGGTATGCACCAGGCATTCCCGCCCATCGAGATGAGCCTGTGGGCAACCGGCGGTTCCTTCATCTTCGTCGTTGCGTCGATGTCTAACGTGGCTCAGGGTGGTGCCGCAGCCGGTGTCGCACTGACCACCAAGAACAAGAAGATTAAGGGTATTGCTTCTGCAGCCGCACCCTCCGCGTTCCTGGGCATTACCGAGCCCGCAATGTTCGGTGTGAACCTGGCTCTGCGCTGGCCCTTCTACATTGCAATCGTTTCCGCGGGTATTGGTTCGATGGTTACCTCTATTCTTGGAATTAAGGCGGGTAAGCTGGGCGCTGCTGGTTACCTTGGCTTCCCTTCGATCGAAGCAACCGTCGGTGCAGGTATCCCGGGCTTCTTGGGCTGCCTCGTCCTGACCACCGTCATCGCCTTCGTTGCCTCCTTCATCTGGGGTAAGAAGGTCGAGGCAGGCAACACTGAGGAGGCTGAGGCACCCGCTACGGCAGCTCCCGTGACAGCCGCTGCTGCCCCCGCTACTGCCGTAGCAGCTGAGGCTGGCGAGAGCGTCGAAATCGGCTCCCACATGGTCGGTTCCGTGGTTCTGCTGGCTGACGTCAAGGACCCCACCTTCTCCTCCGGTGCGCTGGGTGCAGGCACCGCAGTGGAGCCCACCGAAGGTAAGCTCTACGCGCCGGCTGACGGCAAGATTACCGTTGCATTCCCCACCGGCCACGCCTACGGTCTGCGCACCGAGGACGGCCTGGATCTGCTGATGCACATCGGCATGGACACCGTTGAGCTCGACGGCAAGCACTTCGAGCCCAAGGTTGCTAAGGGTGACACTGTCAAGCGCGGCGACGTAATCGCTGAGTTCGATATTCCCGCGATTAAGGCTGCTGGCTACCCGCTGGCGACCCCCATGGTAATCACCAACTCCAAGAAGGCAGCTGCTTCGGTTGAAGATGTCCAGGCTTCGGGCGCATCTGTAACCAACGCAGATTCGCTCCTGAAGGTTGCACTGAAGGCAAAGGCTAACGCATAGTCTGCACTCTTGATGAGTAGATAACCTCAACGTGATGTACACCCCGTACCGCTCTTCCTAGAGCTGGTGCGGGGTGTTCAATTTTTCCTGCAAAAGCGTGCAAAAAGTATATGAATAAATATTCACTAAAATTATGCATATTGGTGCAATATAAGCTGGCACACATTGGTGCATGGCCATGAAAAATGTCTTGATAAGGAACAATTTATTAGCCAGGAGTGAATAATCCAGCTAATATTTATGTATAGTTTCAAGCTTTTGTAAAGGGTGAATATGACCTCAGCTTCCTATACCGTCCGCACCGCCGAGTCTCATGAATATGCAGATGCGCTCGAGGTGCTGATTGCCGCATTCGACGGAGACCCCGCCATGATGGCAGTCATTGCAGGTGGTAGCCGCCGACAGGAACTTGCCAAGCTCCGCGCAATCATGACTCTGCAGGTTTACGGCAACTTCCAAGGCCGCGGACGTATCGACATTGCTATTGACAACACCACCGGAAAAATCGTGGGTGTCTGCCTCTGGAACACCCCCGAATCCCAGGAAGGTTCCTTCGTTAACGAACTCAAGCAGATTGGAGCCTACTACAAGGCGCTCGGCTGCAAGACTCTGCTGAAGGCGATCCTAATGGAGCTGCATCTGCTCAAGTATCGCCCCGCGTACAAGCACTGGTACCTCTTCAACATTGGTGTTCTCGAAGAGTATCGTAGCCGGGGCATTGGCTCCCAGCTACTCGACTACGGTACCGAACGCATCGGCGACTACCCCGCCTACCTCGAAGCATCGACCTACGACAGTGCACGCCTCTACGAGCGCCGCGGATTCTTCTCCCTCGGCCCGTTCCATGGCATCTTCTCCAAGGCGCACGCCGTCGGCATGGTCTACCCCGGAACCGGCCCGGCCGAGATTGTGCAGCGCAACTCCTAAAACTTCCGGACGCTCACAAAACCGATAAATGTATATACAAAATCCGCCTCACCGTGAGCACTCGCACGGTGGGGCGGATTTTTATTTTCAGAAGACGAGATTCTTATTGGAGCTCATCCGGGGCAGACGTATCAGGCTGAATCTGATCCAGATCTGGGATGGAACGCACCGTAGCCCCCAGATGGAGCTCAACGGGGAGTACATCCTCAGGCTGGCTCATCGGGGGAGCAGCTTCCTCCGCGGATTCTCCCTGCTGCAGCTCAACCAACTCCAGCAGACGCTGCGCGGTACGCTTTGCTATACCCTCAATCGGCTGAACCACGGTCGCTAGTTCCGGCATGAGCAACTGAACGCTCTGCGTGCCGTCATAGCCAATCACCTGGAAATCCTCAGGAACACGAATGCCTCGAGCACGCGCCCACCCAAGGGTGAGTGCGGCGTAATTATCGTTGGAGGCGAAGACCGCGTCCACCGGCTCGGGGCTATCGGCACGCTCATCCAGGTAGCGGTAGAGCACCTCACGCTTAATGCCCAGCGAAGGGCGGAAGCCCAGCTCTACAAACTCCGGCATGAGCCCCGCCTCAAGCATTGCCTCACGGTAGCCGCGCTGACGCTCATTGTGCTCACCCATGGTAGAAGTTACGTGCACAATATTCTGCGCACCCGTGGCGATGAGGTGCTCCGTGGCGGCGCGGGCACCTCCGTAGTTATCAGAGCGAATATTCGGATAGAAACCGCTTTCGAGACGGTCTACGGTCACCAGGGGAGCCTGCGCATGCGGAATGTTAACCAGCGCATCTGAGTGGGCGCCGCTGATGATGCCGTCCACCTGATTGGAGAAGAGCATCTCCAGATAGCGCTTTTCTTGCTCGGGGTGATCGTCGCTATTGCAGAGAATGACCCGGTAGCCCTCTTCGGCAAGGTGGCTTTCGAGGCGGTACACCATCTCCCCGTAGAAGGGGTTTGCAACCGTGGGGAAGATAAGGCCCACCATCTGCGAGCGCTGACCCTGCAGGCTACGGGCGATGGCATTGGGGCGGTAGCCGAGTTCCCGCATCGCCTCGTGGACCTTGGTGCGGGTATTTTCGCTCAGATAGCCGCGGTTATTGAGTACGCGGGAGACGGTGGTGGGGGAGACGCCCGCCAGGGCTGCAACATCGCTGAGTTTGGGCTTTGCCACGGGGGCTCCCTTCGATATGTTAAACGATTGACATATCTTTCTACTATACCTTCTTCACAGGAGCTAACGGAGCCTCGAAAATCAGAAAAAGCGCTTTTCCCCTGTGCTACCAACCGCACCGATTTGCCGTGCCGGTCTACAGCACCGGAATAACCGGAACGCGAGCCCCCACCTCATGCGCAGAACCTCGCACCGAAGAATCATCCAACACCGCGCAGTGAGTAGCCGCCGCCAACGAGGACAACATATGCGACGCCGACTTCGGCAGAGGATACGCCACGCCATCACGCACCGACACCGGAAGCAGACGAGCCCCCGCCGGCTTACGCAAAGTATCAACCGGCTCACCCAGAACCGCTGAATCCAGCTCAGGAAGAGGCATATCCCTCATACCAGCTAAAAGCGGCGGCAAATACGAATACAAAGCCGTGTACGCAGCCAAAGGATTACCCGGAAGACCCAACACAAAACGCTCACGACCCGAATTCGGACCCTTCTCCGGAACCGGCA
>ERZ1674082.31-NODE-31-length-37816-cov-17.094516_pt1 | contig 37816 bp, 47 predicted proteins | sample MGYA00581118_ERZ1674082 | MGnify/ENA primary metagenome ERZ1674082 (study PRJEB41354, sample SAMEA4873329) | human saliva metagenome | biome: human-associated habitat [ENVO:00009003]; feature: mouth environment [ENVO:08000002]; material: saliva material... | reverse complement strand
TTGTTATAGAAGTCGCTCTTACTATCAACTTTCTTTCTAACAGACGTCACTACACTATCGACCGGATTCGTTTCAATATAACCATGTCTGATAGCGTATTTGAATATGTTATTCATTAAACCTTTTAGTTTACGTCCATAGACTAATTTTTTAGACCACTCATTGGCTTGCTCTTGCATTTGAATAGCTGTTATAGTAGCAATTTTTCTATTTCCAAAAGCCGGGTATATATGGTTTTTGAAGTTCCTAGAAGTCTTTATATAGGTGCTATCTTGTACGGTTTCAGAGTATTCTTTAAGCCATTTTTCTGAGATTTCTTCGACAGTTATCTCTTTCTTGGCCTGTTCTTCATTTTCGATATCATTTTGAAGTTGAAGTAACGCTGCTCTTGCTTTCGCTTTAGTTTCAAATCCTCGACGTGTAATGTAACGACTAGAACCATCTACCTTACCTATATAGGCTCGGAACATATAAGCGGTATCACCGTTTTTCTTTTTGTAAGATTTTATTTCCATTTGATTATCACCTCGTCATCAATTTTTGAGAGCGGGGGATTTTTTAATTAGTTATTTACTTTTACTTTCATTGATTTTTTCAAGGCACCACTTTGTTCCGCAATAGTTGTATCATCTTCCACTTTCACATATAACTTAGGAGAGTAGGTAAAACCCAAATCATAGCCATTTTCTATTGCCCAAGTTTTAAAAGTGCTTTCTTTAATTTGGTATAGCTTGTCAGCAATTTGTTGAATTTCTACTTTAGAAAGATATTTAGCTTCTTGAGGAAGATACAAGTCAAGGGCATTTTTTCCTACTGGTTTAGCAACAACTTGATAACCTGTATTTGCTAACTGATTATTGATTTCAGTAGTTAAATGAGTAGCAAATTCTGTATTAGATGCTTCTGTATATTTAGGGCCATCATTTTTTATTTCTTGGGTTGTACTTGTTTCACTAGTTTTTTCACTAGTTTTTTCTTCTTTTGTGTTTTTTGTACTTTCAGATGAAGTGGAAGTAGCAACTTGTGTTGTTATTGGTTGTGTATTTTCTATTTTGGTTGTGTCTTCTTTGAAGAGAGTTCCAACAATAAAGCTAGAACCTATCAGAACAGCGATTGAGATATTTCTATATTTTTTATTTGGGCTTTTTTTAATAAAATACCAAATGCCAAATCCTGAAGCTAAAAAAATTAACACTAAAAAATTCTTTAAAATTTCCATTTTTTTCTCCTTTTTTCTTGGATTTTAAATCCATTTATTAAATAACTATTTTAATAATGCCTGATATTCTTCCTTAACCATTACCTCGTCAGTAGTGGTTTTTAAATTATAAAATTTCATGAAGTCAAGATAGTTAAAATCTGACGGATCATCTAATTCTTCTAATGCATCCACTAAAAGATGATGTATCATATTCCTGTTAGCTTCGTTTTCGCATCTTATAAGTGCGTTTTGGTATTCATTCTCAGTGTGGTCTATGTGACCAAGTTCGTGTAGGGCTACTTGTTTTTGGTCTTGCTCTGATAAGTTTATATCAATAGCAAGAAGCTTCAATGTTGGATTGAAGAATCCGGGACTATGCCAACCTGTTCCATCAAAGTAGCATAGATTCACACCCTCCCGGGCGCAAAGCTCTCTTACAGTCATAAATGCACCTCTATTTATTTTTTAAGTGTGCCTCCAAGACCGCTGTAATAAAATCTATATCTTCTTCAGAAAGTGGCTTACCATCGAATAACATAGATTGCGCAGCAATATCTCTGAGGTCTAATGGTGCAGAAGCATCACCATCTTTCGCAATATTAGGATTTTCTGTGCGTCCCAATAGGTAGTCGGTGGACACATTGAAGTAGTCGGCGATTTCTTGTAGGCGGTCAGAGTTTGGGGTTTTCGTTTTTAAAGTATAGAAATAATTGGTACTATAACCTAGACTTTCTTCTAATTTTGCTAAAGAAATCCCTCTACTTTTTGCTAATTCTTTAATTTTTTCTAGCGTCGAAAACATTGACATATCAACCTTTCTAAGACGTCACAAAAAATATTCTAAAAAAATCTAGAAAAAAGTATTGACATAATCTAGAAAAAAGTATAGAATAGTTTTTGTAAGTAAGTTACAACTAAAAAAACAACTAAAAAAATAAATTATAAAAATGTTTTGGCGAACGGTATTTATAATTTTATTAGTGTTTTTATTATGCTTTCATTTTAGACTTTGTTATAGAGTTTGTCAAGCAATAACACAAAAAAAGTTTAATTTTTAGTTGTTCCTTACTTACATAAATTATAAAAAAAGGAGGAACACATATGCCAGATATCGCAAACGGTCGTGAAAAGGTTAATGCTTTCTTGAAAGAGAAAGGAATCAAAAAAACAACTCTAGCGGTTGCTTACGGCTTTAAGCGACAGGAAGTAACAAATATTCTAAGTGGGACGACAAAAGGCCCGCGAGCGAACAGTTTCATTCTTCAAGTGATTGAAGATTATGGGATTGAATAAACAAAAAAGCACCTAACAAAGTTAGGCGCTCAGCAAAATATTCACTTAAATTATAACACAGAAAAGGAGGAAATACTAGTGGCAATAGAACTCTTTGGGAACGAATGGAAAGAAGAACTTTTTGAAGATTTAGTAAAACTTAATATTGAAGCTATAAAAGAAGCAAATAGAAGAATTTCAAAACAATTCAATATGGTTTCCATCAAAGAAGTTATGGACGCTACGGGATGGGGAAGAAAAAGAATTGAAGATTTTAGAGATCAAGGAAAATTTAGCTATCAACAAAATGAAAAAGGCGGCAAATACTTATACGACTTAGATGATGTATTAAGATTTCAACGGCAACTTATGAAGTAGGAGTTAATATGAAGCTATTAGATAAAATAACAAAATATTTCTTCGTGTCACAAAGTTATGAAGAAAAAAACGTTGATTGGAAAGAAACTGCTCTTTTTTTCTCAGAAGAAAATATACAGTTAAGAAAAGAGCTAAAATACTGGAAACAAGCATATTCAGACCAAAAGAAAATAAATGAGATCAACGAGGAGAAGAAAAAATGATAGAACCAAACATTACTGAGCAATTATTAGGAGTTGCAATCATGCTCTTAGGAGTATTCGTTCTTATGCTCTTTACAATGAAGCATGAAAGTAAAGAAGTTGAAACGACAGAAGAAGTTACAACGGACTTTTACACAATCGCACGAATGAACCTAAAAAAATCTGACAAACAATTCACTTATGATGTCGAACCTCCTATCGGATTGAATTAGAGGGGTGGAACAATGGTAACAATTAATAAACTTGAAATTGAAAACGTCAAACGCGTCAAAGCGGTCAAGATTGAGCCTTCAGCAAAAGGCTTAACAATCGTCGGTGGTAACAACAATCAAGGAAAAACAAGCGTATTAGACGCGATAGCGTGGGCGTTAGGGGGTAACAAGTACAAGCCATCACAAGCACAACGCGAAGGCTCGACACTTCCGCCAAGTCTAAAAATCACGCTATCGAATGGCCTTATTGTTGAACGCAAGGGCAAAAATAGCGATTTAAAAGTGATTGATCCGAGCGGAAATAAAGCCGGTCAGAAATTGCTTGATAGTTTTGTGGAAGAACTAGCGCTTGACCTTCCTAAGTTTATGGAAATGAACGACAAAGAGAAGGCTACAACGTTGTTACAAATTATCGGGGTAGGCGATCAATTAGTTCAGCTCGAAATGGAAGAAAAAGCCAAGTATCAAGAGCGTCATGCTATCGGAGTGATTGCAGACCAAAAAGAAAAGTTTGCAAAAGAACAACCGTATTATCCAGACGCACCAAAAGAGCTTGTTTCGATTGCGGAATTGATTCAGCAGCAACAAGCTATCCTTGCAAAAAATGGTGAGAACGCCCGTAAACGTCAGAATCTAGCGATAATTGAAAACGATTATAATTTCGCTCTTGCAAATATTGAGCGTTTGGAGAAAGAGCTGGAAGAAGCTCGGGTGAAAGAGAGAGGACTAGCTCAAGACTTGGGTATTGCTCGTAAAGACGCACAAGATCTGATCGACGAATCCACACAAGAAATTGAAGACAGTATCGCGAATATCGAACAAATTAACTTGAAAGTCCGAGCGAATTTCGACAAAGACAAGGCAGAAGAAGACGCAAAAGTATATCGTGAGCAATACCGCGAATTAGACCTTATCATCGAAGGAATCCGCAAGCAAAAAACGAACTTACTCACGAACGCGGACTTACCACTTCCGGGCTTATCCGTGGATGATGGCGAACTCTTGTATCTCGGTCAACGCTGGGATAATATGAGCGGTTCACAACAATTACAAGTCGCAACGGCTATTGTTCGTAAATTGAAGCCTGATTGTGGGTTTGTCCTTATTGACAAGCTCGAGCAGATGGACCAGATCACACTCACGGAATTCGGAGCATGGCTTGAAAAAGAAGGATTGCAAGCTATCGCGACAAGAGTTTCAACGGGCGGAGAGTGCTCGGTTATTATCGAAGACGGTTACAGCGTCACACCTGAAGCAATTCAAACACCGCAAGGGTGGCAAGGCGGATTTTAATTAAAGAAAGAAGGAAAACAACTATGAAAAAAACAGAAACATTTGTCGTATTACGAGATAAAGAAACGGGAAGATTTTTAGTGGAATATAAAAACAACGGTCGAGCTTTAGCTTATTCAGTGAAAAATACCGACAAATTAAGCAACGCTTCAAAAAACGACTTAACGGCAACGAAAGAACAAATCGAAGAGTTCGAGAAATTGGCTAACGCTTTCGATTGTGAAATTTTAGTCGTTGAAGCAGAATACACACTCAAGACGTTAGAAGGTGACGAGCCGGAAGACTTGACCGAATCGATTGAAAAGGCAAAACGAAAACAGTTTAAAAACTTTTTAGAGCACTTACTATCTGACGACGAGGAGGACTAAGAAATGCAAATTACAAGAGGAAGGAAGGCGCGGGCTCAAAAAGTCGTTATCTACGGCCCGGAAGGAATCGGAAAGTCAACTTTTGCAGCACAATTTCCGGAGCCGGTATTCATCGACACGGAAGGCTCGACAGATAATATGGACGTGGCTCGTATGGATAAGCCGACAAGCTGGACTATGCTAAAGAATGAGATCGCGTTTATTAAAGCGAATTCGGACGCTTGCAAAACGCTAGTCATTGATACGATTGACTGGGCGGAGCAGTTAGCTGTATCTTATGTTTGCTCACAGCACCAAAAGAACGGAATTGAAGATTTTGGATGGGGCAAGGGTTATACATACGTCCAAGAGGAAATCGGGCGCTTGTTGAATAGCTTGTCTGAGCTTGTGGATATTGGAATCAACGTTGTTTTGACAGCTCACGCTCAAATTAAAAAGTTCGAGCAGCCGGACGAAATGGGAGCGTATGACCGATACGAATTAAAACTCGGACAAAAGACAAGCTCGAAAACAGCCCCGCTTGTCAAAGAATGGGCGGATATGGTCCTATTCGCGAATTATAAGACGTTTGTTATGACGACAGACGACGGCAAGAAAAAAGCGCAAGGCGGAGAGCGTGTTATTTATACTAATCATCGCCCAGCATGGGACGCGAAGAATCGTCACGGTTTACCGGATCAATTACCGTTTGATTTTGGAAGTATCGCGCATATCTTCGCAACTCAACAAGTGACACCGCAAACACAACCTGAACCGGTACAAGCGGAAACGCAACAACCTGAAATTGCGGAAACACTAAACGCAATCGCGGACGATATTAAACAAGAGCGCGAACGTGCTAAACAAGCACAAGCACAAGCACAAACAAGCGGCTTATTACCACAAGCGCTTATCGACTTAATGACACCGCATAACGTGACAGAAAGCGAATTGCAAGACGTCGCATATATCCGCGGACATTTCCCGATAGGAACGCCGATTGAAAATTTCCCGAGCAATTATTGGGATATGATTGTGGCGAATTGGGACGCTACACTTGAAGTTATTCAAAACCAAGTACGCGCAAACCCTGAATTACCATTTAAAACTAACAACTTATAATTTTTTTGAAACAAAAGGAGAAAAACAAAATGACACAACAACAATTTAACAACACTAACAACTTTGACCGCGAATATGACTGGAACGACACTATCCAAAAGGATTCTGAATACGTCCTATTACCTGAAGGTTTGTATTATTACACAGTAAAAAGCTATGACCGCGGACGTCACACACCGAACCCGCAAAACCCCGGCAAGTTACCAGCTTGCAACAAGGCAACGATTCACGTTTTAATTGAAGCAAACGAGGGCGACAAAGAACTCACGCACAACTTATTCTTACATAGCTCAACCGAGGGAATGTTGTCTGCTTTCTTTGGTTCAATCGGACAAAAACGTAAAGGTGAACCGCTTCGCATGGACTGGAACGCAATTATCGGTAAAGTCGGAGTATGTAAGGTGGGAATTCGTGAATACAACGGCAATAAATATAACGAAGTAAAAAGCATGATTTACGCGGAAGACGTGGACTATACAAAAGTATTGAACGCACAACCGGGACAAGCAATGGCTGGATATCAACAACCGCAACAAGGATTCAATCCCGGGCAGTTTTAAGGGGGTATAAATGGAATTACGGCCTTATCAACAAGAGGCGCGGGAAGCCGTTCAGAAGGAGTGGACGGAAGGGCGAAAACGTACCCTTCTAGTCCTTCCGACTGGAACGGGGAAAACGGTCGTCTTTTCAAAAATTATTGAAGACCAAGTTAGAGAAGGAAAACGCGTCCTTGTCCTTGCTCACCGTTCCGAATTGTTAGACCAAGCAAGCGATAAGTTAAAGACCGCGACGGGACTCGGTACAGCGCTAGAAAAAGCGGAGAATACCTCGATAGGTTCATGGTATCGAGTTGTTGTCGGTTCAGTTCAGACTATGCAACGAGAGAAACGCTTGAATCAATTCCCGCCTGACTGGTTCGACGTGATTGTTGTCGATGAAGCACACCACGCTATCTCAGACGGCTATCAAAAGGTATTGAATTATTTTAAAGACTCGGAAGTTTTGGGAGTGACGGCTACACCGGACCGGGGGGATATGAAGAACCTCGGTTCATACTTCGACAGTCTAGCTTATGAATACTCACTAGTGCAAGCAATTAAAGACGGATATCTTTCCAAAATTAAAGCCTTAACAATTCCGATTGACCTTGACTTGTCGAGTGTTTCAATGTCAGCGGGTGATTTTAAAGCTAGAGACGTCGGAACGGCACTCGATCCGTACCTCGTACAAATTGCGGATGAAATGGCTGAATATTGCAAGGATAGGAAGACGGTCGTCTTTCTTCCACTAGTAAAGACTAGCCAAAAATTCCGCGATATCTTAAACGAGCGGGGGTTTAAAGCCGCTGAAGTAAACGGCGAATCAAAAGACCGGGCAGAAGTGCTCGAAGATTTTGAAAAGGGACGTTATAACGTTCTTTGTAACTCCATGCTATTAACGGAAGGGTGGGATTGCCCTTCAGTCGATTGCGTGGTGGTATTAAGACCGACAAAAGTCCGGGCGCTCTATTCGCAGATGGTAGGACGTGGAACGCGTCTATTTCCCGGAAAAAACGAGCTTCTATTGCTAGACTTTCTATGGCACACAGAACGTCACGAACTATGCAGACCGGCTCATTTAATTTGCGAAAGCCCTGAAGTGACTAAAAAGATGGTCGAAAACATGGAAGAAGAAACAGGCGTCGTGATTGACCTTGAGCAGATGGAAGTCAAGAGCGCTGAAGACGTCGTGGCAGAACGTGAAGAAGCCCTTGCTAAACAACTTGCGGAAATGAGAAAACGGAAACGAAAACTTGTTGATCCGCTTCAATTTGAAATGTCAATTCATGCCGAAGATCTATCGAGCTATGTCCCTAGTTTTGGGTGGGAAATGTCCCCGCCTTCAGAAAAGCAACTCCGAGCACTCGAAAAGTATGGTATTTTTACCGAAGAAGTTGGGAATGCTGGGAAAGCTAACTTATTACTTGACCGTTTGAATAAACGTCAAAGTGAGGGATTGACTACACCGAAACAGATTCGCTTCCTTGAAAGTCGAGGCTTTAAAAACGTCGGGATGTGGTCGTTTGAAAGTGCTAGCAATATGATTGACCGAATAGCAGCGTACGGCTGGAGATTGCCAGAAGGAGTCGTTGCAGAGGAATATATACCAATTTAAGAAATGGAAAGAAAGGGTAAAATGAACAACGAAAGAGAATTTGACTTGTTACCATTACTAGAGCATATCAACCCGGCCGTTTTATCCTATCAGGAATGGATAAACGTCGGGATGGCTCTAAAACATGAAGGATATACCGCGTCAGATTGGGACAACTGGTCGCAAAATGATAGTCGGTATCGTAAATTTGAATGTTTCAAAAAGTGGGACACTTTCAACGAACAAGCCGGCTCGATTGTAACCGGTGGGACAATCGTCCAACTTGCAAAAGACCACGGGTGGGTGAACCCGTACTCGAGCGATAGCGAAGGCGCTCACGAATTAGACTGGAACGATACCATTGATAGAGATTATCGGGTTATCGATAAAAACTGGATAGAAGGTAAAGAGATTCATGAGCCTATAAACTGGAATCCTGTCCAAGAAATTATCCGATACCTCGAGGCCTTGTTTGAATCGTCCGAAAATGTCGGATACGTCACGGAAAGCTATCCAAAAGTGAATGACGAAACGGGCGAAATTGAAAAATGGCTTCCGACAAAAGGAGCGTATGACCGGACGGCCGGACAGTTAATTGAAGCTCTTAGTAAATGTAACGGCGATATCGGAGCAGTCCTCGGAGATTACCACCAAGAAGCCGGCGCGTGGATTCGTTTCAATCCCCTCGATGGTAAGGGCGCGAAGAACGAGAACGTGACCGACTACCGATATGCACTTGTGGAATCGGATAGCATGAGCGTAGAAAAACAAAACGCCATCTATAAAGAACTTGAATTGCCTATCGCTGCTCTTGTGTATAGCGGGAACAAGTCCTTACACGCTATCGTGAAGGTGGACGCGGGTAACTATGACGAATACCGAAAACGTGTTGACTACTTATATAAGATATGCCAAAAGAACGGAATATCAGTTGATACGCAAAATCGTAACCCGTCGCGCTTGTCCCGTATGCCGGGCTTCGAGCGAAACGGACAAAAGCAATTTTTAGTTGATACCAATATCGGAAAAAGAAATTGGGAAGAATGGTATCAGTATATCGAAGACTTAAACGACGACTTACCAGATCCGGAAGGGCTGGGCGATAGCTGGGACAATCTTCCAGAGCTAGCCCCTGAATTGATTGAAGGCGTCCTTAGACAAGGCCATAAAATGCTGATAGCTGGACCGTCGAAGGCCGGGAAGTCGTTTAGCTTGATTGAAATGTCAATCGCAATCGCTGAAGGTCGAAAATGGCTAAATTGGAATTGTACGCAAGGCAAAGTTTTATATGTCAATCTTGAGCTAGACCGCGCTTCATGTCTTCATAGATTCCGCGACGTTTACGAGGCTATGGGATTGCAAGCGAACAACCTACAAAATATCGATATCTGGAATCTTCGCGGTAAGACAGTACCGATGGATAAGCTAGCGCCGAAATTAATTCGACGTTCACTCAAAAAGAATTATATCGCGGTTATCATTGATCCGATTTATAAAGTTTTGACGGGGGACGAAAACAGCGCGGATCAGATGGCACACTTTACCAATCAATTCGACAAAGTAGCGACAGAGCTCGGGTGCTCGGTTATTTATTGCCATCACCATTCAAAAGGTTCGCAAAGCGGTAAAAAGTCAATGGACCGTGCTAGTGGTTCGGGCGTATTCGCTCGAGATCCTGACGCGTTGATTGACTTAGTGGAATTAGAAGTCACAGAAGAATTATACACACAACGAATCAATCATACGGCTTGCAGAATTTACAAAGAAGCCTTACAAGAAAAGAATAATACATATTATCAGCAATACGTCAGTCTTGACGATTTATATAACGCTAGCAGCATGAGAGCACACTTTGAAAAAGGAATTCAAGACGTGCTAGAACGAGCTCCTTACGTTGATAAAATCAATGACATACGTCGAGCGATTGAAATATCGACAGCGTGGCGCGTTGAAGGTACGCTTCGAGAATTCGCGAAGTTTAAACCGGTGAATATGTGGTTCTCTTATCCGGTGCATTTCTTAGACGATTCCGGCATTCTTGCAGATATCCAGCTAGACGGTGATAAGCCTATGTGGCAAAAAGGACAAGAGGGACGGAAGTCAAAAGAACAAAATCAGAAAGAACGAAATGAGAAATTAGAAACGGCTTACTCGGCACTTTTTGACGGTTCTTCACCCGTAACCGTGAATGAATTAAAAGAGTATTTAGGACTAAAATCGACAAAATCAGTCGAGAATTATATCCGTGAACATGACGGTTTTGATATCAAAAAAGGTATCGTTTTTCCTATAAAAGAAAAGGAAAAATAGGAAAAATACTAGAAGAATTCTTAGGAAAAATACAGTATTTTTCTTTTCCGTTTTTGGAAAAAGTCCAGTATTTTTCTTTTCTTTCCGAAATTGGAAAAATAGGAAAAAGTCTAGTATTTTTCCGGAAAAATACAGCCTATACCATTAAAAATGGTATTAAAAGACTTTTCCTTCGTAAAGTCAAAGAGAAAAGGAAAAGGGGCTCAAGCTCCGCCCCTTTATCCTTTATCTCATCTTTGACAAAAGCGCGTATGGAAAAGCTAAAATAAAAAACTAAAAAGAAAAGGTAGAATATGAAAGTAAAATTTTTTAAGTCGAACGTGAGATTCTTTTCACAATTTGAAAAAGAAGTCAATCTTTTTTTGGAATGGCTAGAAAAAGAAAAAAAGGTTTGGGTGAATACCGAGATCAAAACTTTAGGCGAAAATGTCATGATATTTGTATTTTACGAGGACGAATAATATGATTGAATTCTTTTTACCGATGAAAAAAATTCCAACGACAACTCACCAACAAAAAAAAGTAAACGTTCGAAATGGCAAGCCGGTATTCTATGAGCCGGTGGAATTGCAAAATGCAAGAGCAAAATTTGAAGGTTTGCTTGCGCGACACGTTCCCCCGGATAAAATACAAGGCGCGGTTCGTCTGACCGTCAAGTGGTGTTTCCCGATGGTAAAGGGAGCACACGACGGGCAATATAAAACGACGAAACCAGACACGGATAATTTACAAAAGCTATTTAAAGATTGCATGACGACAGTCGGGTATTGGAACGACGACGCTCAAGTGGCTAGCGAAATTTCTGAAAAGTTCTGGGCGAAGATTGTCGGAATTTATGTCAAAGTGGAGGAATGGAACGATGAATTACATACATTTCTTTAGCGTGGAAGTCCCGGAGTGGATGGCTAGAAGTAACCAGATGGCACAACTAGCCGGCTTCGGTTCAGACCGGTATTGGCATTGGGTGGCGTCCTCGATTGCTGAAATTTGTAAAAAGTACAATGATAACGATTTAGTCGTGCAGCAGTTCGGGCTCTTGTTTGAATGGCTAGAAGCTCAAGCGGAAGGAGCGAAAACATGAAAGAAAAAACTTATTTTGAAATTTTGGAAGAAATAGACGGGCAAAAAGATAGCTCGCAATATAAAACATTGTTCGAGCTGGGTGAAATCTGTTTTTCTTTAATTGAAAGATTGAACCGAGAACAAACGCGAATCATTAGAGGGACAGAAGTCACGCTCAACGGTAAAAATTACCAGATTACGATTGAGGAGCGCATACCATGGGACTAGTGAAATATGACAATGAGCAAAAAAAACACTTTCGGGAAAGTTTGAAAAAATTCACAGAAGAACGAGGACTTGCGAAAACAGAATTAGCAGACAAGCTCGGGTGGTCTTACAATACAGTTATTTCATGGTTTAGAGGCTCACGTTTACCGAGCCAATTCGGAATCGAAACTCTTTGCGAATTTTTTAATGTTACAGACGTCGAATTGCTGGGCTCACCGATGAAAGTCCGTACTTTTGCATATTACCGAAAAGACGAGCTGACAGCAGTCGGGAGTTTACAAGAAATCGCAGACCAGACTGGGGCGAATATTCGGACGTTAAGGAGCTTGATCGCTACAACGAAAAATCTAAAGAAGACACGGGGGACGTATGTCATAGAGATTGAAGACGAAACGCGTTACACGGTCGAGTTTAAACAAACTTTTACGATCGATGAAATTAAAGCGAAAAATCTCGATTGGTTACTGGATAACCCGATGGTGGAATTAAAGGAAGTGACGGAATGAAGTATAAAGTAACAGAATACAACTCAGATTTCCAAGAAGAACAAACGGGTACTTGTGAGGTTTGTTTTGGAACAGCGTTAGTAGAAAATGGTTCAATCACGGTTGAAGATGAAAACGGAACTGAAACAGAAATTGATCTAACTTGGTGGAGTTGGGGCGATTTTTTCACGATCTATATTGATAACGTGGTTAATTTCTCCGCTTGGTTGCAAGAAAGAGACGTTGAGCCAATCAGTGAAGAAACTAATGTTTGGTCTTGGTTGCATAAATTGGTAGAAAAATATAATAAGGGACGAGAAGATGAATGTTAAAGAATTAATCGAAAAATACGAGTATTTGAATCATAACTATTTCAGAAGGGTTGATACGTCTGAAGTTTTGAGAGATTTAAAACAACTAGACGAACCGCAGAAAGTGACAATCCCGCAGTTTGTAGCGGAATACATCGAACAAAAGAAAAATGATGATTATCATTTACTTGGTGCGATGATTGAAATCAGAAGTCATAAAAACAAAGAAATTGACGAATGGTTCGAGGAAGATGACAACATGGAACTCTTTGCTAGAGCATGGCTTGACGGCTACGAGGTAGAGGAAGAACCGAAGTATACGGTTAAATTTAAAGCTACTAATCAATACCTTTGTGATGACGATGGCATCGGACTTCATATCAGTCCAAGTTTTAGAAGTAATTTTAGAAAATCTGACCTCGAAAAATTAAGTCTTACTGAAGTATTTGACAGTCCACTGTTTGAAGTTGAGGAGGTGTAAAGAATGAATAATGAAAAATTAATCGAGAAGTACGAAAAAATGAAAGCTAGCAAGAAGAAATTGACCTCGGTTGATTTGATTTTGAAAGACTTACGGTCTTTGGACGAACCAGAACCGTTGCCGTTCAAGTTAAAAGATGTTGTTGGTCGAATTAGAGGGTTTGACCCAACGACACAAACTATATGGCTTAATGCAATTCTAAAAGAATTAGATGGCGACTATGGTTTGATGAAATATCGCAGTGGTTACGAGCAAGGTAAATTTGAGGGAGCGTTGGTTGGAAATCAATTAAAAGATGCTGATAAGATTCGACAAAAATTAAATAAAGTGCTTCTACCTGGTTTTATAGATGACTGGATTTTTGAATGTCAACTTTTAAAAGATTTTAGTTTGCGTTCTGCACTTGATAGTACTAATATTCATCTCTATGCTAAGAATGGCAAAGTAGTGAAGAAATGGCTTAATGACAGAAAAAACCAAGAACTTTTTGCCAAAGCTTGGTTGACTGACTACGATGCTGAGAAAGAACCAAAATACAAAGTTAAGGTAAAAAATACAGATGATTATCTAAATGAAACAGAAATTGGATTTCATTTTTTTGACAATGGTAAAAACAATAAAACATTTACACGAAATGAACTAGAATATTCTGATTTTGCTTGGGTGCTCGATTGCCCAGGGATTGAACTTGTGGAGGTAATAAAATGACAGTTGAACAATTTCTTCAATCATTATCATATCTTATGTGGACTTCTTATTGGTCGGTAATTTTTTATAAGTTCTTTAAAGATGATAAAAAAAATAATAAATATTGAGGAGGTGGAGTGATGAACCAAACAAAAAAAGATTTTATTCTAGCTATCAATAATTTAAAAATTGATATTATAAAAAACTCAGATAATCTAGACAGCTATGAGTTAGGAAATATCAAGAGCCATGCACGGGATTTATATGAGAGTCTTGTATGGCTGCAGTATGCGACGGAAGAGGTGGAAGGATGAAACGACCAAACAGATACCCTTACACAAAAAGTCAGTGGGGTGAAGAAATTACGATATTTCGCACAGGTGACAATGACTGCTTTAAGTTAAGAGTGGAGCGAAATGAAATCACGGGAGAAACTAGGGAATGAAACGCTTCTTAATCAGCTATGCCTTACTTACTACTTGCTTATTGTTTATGCAGCGGTCCATTATAGGCCAACAAGAAAAGCCCTTACTTGTTTATCATGCTGATAATCAAGGATCAGAAATAAAAGGAATTGTAAGCGACAAGAAGAAAATAGGCAGCTTATACACGATAACAATAAATGATAATGTTTTTGTGGTGAATGAACAAAAGTATCAAAAAATTAAAATCGGGGATGAGGTGAAATTTTGAAAGTTTGGATTGTGAGAAAATATTTGAAGACTACAAGGATGGAATATAATCGAACGTCACCGTTTGAAGAAGTCGAATTTCAAACGAAAGAAGAAGCGATTGCTTATAGAGAATCACAAAAGAAAGGCGTCTTCGATATCTATCAAAAAGAAATTTAAAATGCTATCAGGCTAGAAAGGTGGGAAGTTTGAGAATTGAAACACGATACGGATATTTAATAGACGCGCTTAGACGCTATCCATTCGATAAAGAAATAAAAGAACGTATCGAAGAAATTACTTTCCCGTATCAAAATTTTGACGAAAACTGGTATATCAAAAGTAAGACTGCAAAGAATACTCCCAAAGCCTTGAAAAATGTCATTATGAAAGAAAATGATCCGGAGTTAATTCGACTTTACACGCTAGCACAAGCGATTGAAGAATACAAGACGGAATGCGGGGCTACAAATTGGGAAGCAATCAAGGCTCTTTATGTATCACGAACAAAGAACGTCGAAGGAGTGGCACTCGAGCTCTTTATGTCTAAGAATTCAGTCTATCGTCATATTATCAAGCCTTTTTTTGAAGGACTAGAAAAGAAATATACAAGTGTTTTTTTAAAAAGTCGCTAAAAGTTGGGAAAAATGCACGAAAAAAGGTGATAAAATTGTATTATCAGGAGAAAAACGAAAAAAGAACTTTTTGAAGCGCGATAAAGCGCTTCTTACGCGGACGAAAGGTAACATGGATTCCCTTTGTATTTAATCGTTTTTGCCAAACAGAAAGTAGTTGCATATCTTCCTTTGATTTAATTTTATTTTTTTAATTTTATTTTTTCAGGCGGTTCGATTCCGCCCGTCCGCATAGACAAGGTTTTTCATGAGTTTTCCTTGTAAACCTTTCCATTCTACTCGACAGCCCTCCCGGGGCTGTTTTTTATTACTGACAAAAAATATACAAGTAAAGGAGGGAGGCGATGGCTGGGATTGATAACTTAATACCAAACGAGCAACGAACGCCCGAAGAACGCCGACGAAATGCCCGAAAAGCCGGTATCGCCTCCGGGAAGGCTCGAAGGGAAAAAGCAGACCTAAAAAAGAAAGTAAACGAGATATTGGCGATGGACGTTTTCAGTCCACAGCTCAAAGAAACGCTCGAAGAAAAGGGCTTGAGCGCTACGAATCAGACGGCAATCGTGACGGTGCTTTTGCAAAAAGCCTTAAAGGGTGATATGCGAGCGATTGAGTTATTGGCGAAGATGAACGGTAACGAGGGCACGAAAGATAGTCTTGATAAGAAAGAGCAGAAAGAACGCGTCAAGGCAATGCAGCTTGAAAACAAGAAACGCGAGCAGCAACTTGAAGGCGGGGTTGCTTCTGAGGATATCATGGCTGATTACTTCGATAAGCTGGAAGGGGTGATTCAAGATGGCACTTGACCGGCTTTACACGGACAAACAAATTAAAATCTTGAGGCGTTCCCTTGCCCGTGATTGGTACATGATGATAAACCACGGGGCGGTTCGTGCTGGTAAGACTAAGCTAGACAACGATCTATTTTTAATGGAATTAAGGCGCGTTAAAAAGAACGCTGCAAAAGTCGGAGTTCAAACTCCGATGTACATTCTGGCGGCTGTATCGTCTGGGACGTTGCAAACAAACATATTGCGCGAGATCACAGACGCTTACGGGCACGAATTCAAGTTTGACCGGTACGGAAATTTTACGCTTTTCGGGGTTTATGTAGTGACGACGTTCACGGGCTCGATAGCGGGGTTGAAAGCTATTCGTGGTATGACAGCCTTCGGAGCGTATGTAAACGAGGCGACGTTGGCGAATAAGGAAGTATTCGACGAAATTTTAAAACGTTGCTCGGGTTACGGTGCGCGTGTTATATGCGATACCAACACGGACCATCCAAAACATTGGTTTAAAGTTGATTATATCGACAAGGCGGACGGTGAAAAGATCATCGCTAATCATTTTTCAATTTTTGATAATACATTCTTGAATAAAAGATACGTCGATAACTTAATCGCAACGACACCTTCCGGTATGTTTACCGAACGCGGTATCTACGGCCGGTGGGTTATTGGTGAAGGTGCGGTATATCGTGACTTTAAAGAAGATATGTATGTAAACGAAGTGCCCGAGCATTTCGCTAAAATTTACGCGGGTGTTGACTGGGGATATGAACACTGGGGCTCTATCGTGGTCGTCGGTCAAACTGAGGCCGGTGATGTGTATATTTTGGAAGAACACGCTTACCAATATAAAGAAATTGACTTTTGGGTGGATCTTGCAAAAGATATAAAAGCGCGTTACGGCGATATATTCTTTTGGGCTGACTCGGCACGTCCCGAGCACGTCGGACGGTTTAACCGCGAACGGCTCAAGTGTTTTAATGCTTACAAGTCGAGATTATCTGGTATTGAAGAAGTGGCGAAGCTCATGAAGGGCGGTCGCTTTTTTGTTGCTTCAAACAAGGTTCGTAAGTTCAAAGATGAAATATATCAGTATGTTTGGAACGAACGAACTGGCGAACCGGTCAAAGAGCATGACGACGTTCTGGACGCGGTAAGGTACGCGATTTATTCACAGCACGTTTACGATACGAGCAGCACAGTAAAAGAACGTATGACAAGTGCTCAATACTATTTCTAAAAGGAGGAATGAAAGAAATTGAAATTCTTAAAAGGACGACGTTTTGACGAGAGCGCCAATCGTCAATTCATGATGACAATCGAAGATTTTGAAACAATCGAATTTGAAAGTCAGAAATGGATTGAACGGCTGAAAAATTTCGTCAGAACTCACCGAGCGGAACAACTGGACCGCTTGAAAGAACTGAAACGATATTATCTAGCTGACAATAATATCAAGTATCGTGATGATAAAAGCGATCCATACAGCGCAGATAATCGAATTGCGAGCGATTGGGCGAAATATATCACGGTTTTTGAACAAGGGTATATGCTGGGAAATCCGGTCGAATACAAGAACGAAAACGCGGAAATTCAAGCCTTAATCGATAATTTTAGCAAACAAAACAACGAGCAAGAGCATAACGTGGCTATTAAAACAGACTTAGCTATTTATGGTCGCGCTTATGAATTGCTAAATACGTTTAAAGACGAGGACGGTAGCGTTTGGGTGAAACTGTATCGAATGAACCCGGAACAAACTTTCGTCATTTATGATGATAGTTACGAACAACGCTCTTTAATGGCAGTCAACTATTACTCTATCAGTTACGGAAACGGACACAAACGCGATTTTGTCAAAGTCTATACAGACGACGCTATATATGAGTATGTGGACGATAATCAGGAAGCGGACACGCTTCGACTGAAAGAAAAAAGTGATCATTTCTTTAACGGCGTACCGGTTAACGAGTTTAGCAACAACACAGACCGAACCGGAGCGTTTGAAGCCGTGCTAGACTCTATCGACGCTTACGACTTGTCACAATCAGAACTTGCAAACTTCCAGCAAGATAGTAACGAGGCCTTACTGGTTATTTCGGGCAATCCGTTTACCGGGGTTGAAGATAAGGACTTTTTAGAAGACGGTCGAATCAATCCGAACGGTCGCTTGGCTGTTTCGCAGTCGTTTAAGAAAGCAAAAATCTTGGTTCTTGACGATAACCCGATTCCGGGAGGTTCTTCGCCTTCTGCTCATTACTTAGTTAAAACATACGATACAGCCGGAGCGGAAGCCTATAAAGAACGCTTGGTAAATGATATCTTACGCTTTACCTTTACACCGGACACAACCGATAACAACTTCGGAGGGGTTCAATCGGGCGAAGCGATGAAATATAAGATGATGGCAGCGGATAACTATCGAGGTAAGCAAGAGCTTTTATTTGAAAAGGGGCTCATGCGTCGCTTACGTCTAGCGGTCAATATCTGGAAAATCAAGGGAAATGATTCTGGAAATTATAACCTTATCAATCAAACCGATATCGTATTCACTCCGAACCTTCCGCAAAATAATAATGAAATGGTGGCAATCGTTAAGAATCTTTACGGCGTCGTAAGTGAACAAACTATTGTCGAAATTCTTGAGCGCGTGACTGGAGTCAATGCTGAAACGGAATTGAAACGACTGAAGGAAGACACGGAAAAGGCGCTTGAAATGTTACCACGAATCACACAAGAAAACGAGGTAGCGGATGAACAAACTGAAGAATCTAACAAGCCATGATGAATACTGGACGGGACGCGCTCGAGAAATATTCGAGTACGTTGACCGAAAAGATATTGATTTTTTCGCTGAATTAGAAAAAACTTACCGGGCGCAGTCGGTGAAGTTACAAAGAGCGATTTTTGACTTTTATACAAAATACGCTGAAGATCACGAAATGAGCTATCAAGATGCTATGAAGCGCTTGAGGGGTGAAGATTTAAGCGATTATGTGGAAAATGCTCAGAAGTATCGCGAGCAAGCTGAAAAAGATCCGGAATTATTAAAACGTTTAAACGAACAATATTCGGCAGCTCGAGCAATTAGGATTGAAGCCTTACACGCTGAAGCAGTATATCGTGCTGGTGTGCTTGCTGGGGCGCTTCATAAGAGTTTTGAAAAATATCTATACGACGTTGCAGAATACGCCTATAAAAAGGCACACGGTGGCCGTGCGGGTGCGGTTAATCGTCCAGCATTTGAAGAAGTTATCAAGACACCATTCAATGGCCGGAACTATTCCGAGCAACTTTGGGGGAATACTGACACGCTAGCAGATAGCTTGAAGAAGGTTTTCCGTCAAGGTTTTATTCGTGGGGATAGTCCGCACGAAATGGCTCGAGAAATACGAAAAGAGTTCAACGTGGCACGCTCGAGGGCTGAAACGCTTGTCCGAACGGACGCGACAGCAATCATAAACCGCGCAACCATTAAACGATATAAACGTGAAGGCTTGAAATACTATCGAATTTTGGTCGTGCTAGACGATCGGACAACTCAAATTTGCCGGCGAATCGCGCAAGAGGATAAGTTATATAAACTCGAGGACGCACAAGTCGGGGTTAATATGCCTCCGTTTCATTATAATTGTCGGTCAACAATTATTCCGGATGAAGGCGAATTGAACGGGGCAGAAGTGGAAGAAATGCTTGAAGACGTTAGCGATAAAACAGAAGGGCTTTTTAGAAATAAAGATTCGAATAAGCGACGTCCGATAAATATAGCAAGACAAAATCGTTTGACTAGAGATTTTAGACAAAACGGAGGTGTAATTTTCCAAAGTCTAGTGGGTGACCAATATCTGAAGAAAATTGGCGCGGCTGCTTTAAATTACAACGAGAAAACTATTATATTGCCTACCAAACCGACAATTTCAGAAGTGTTGGAAGAATTATACCATGCGGAACAATATAGAAACGGGAAAATCGATCCAAACGATTATGTTAGTAAAATAAAAGCTGAAATAGACGCGCAAAACTATTTACTTTCGGTAGAAAAGAGGTATAATATACCTAGAAACGAAAGCGAACAAACAAAGAAGAATCTGAAATATTGGAAGGAGGAATTGAAAAAATATGAAGATTAAACATATTTTACAATTACCATTCGGGACGTCTGTTAATTTAGATAAAAATATCCCCGAATCCGGAGTGGTAGGCAAGTCTTTGACCGTTGATTTTGAAAATTACTACAAAGTCTTAGGAACTCCAACAAATATTTTTTCAGAAGTCTTAATTTCAAAAGCGGAAACGTTGAGGGAAGGTCAAAAAGTTTACTTTATATAAAATAAGCACTTAGATAATAATCTAGGCGCTTTTTTTATGCTCAAAATAAGAAAGGGGAACAATGATTAATATTTGGGATATTGTTTTCTTTACCGCTGGGTTAATCTGTTTTTTTATTTTGGTATTAGTGGGTTGGGCCATTATTGCCGGATTGATTGACGGAATTAAAAAAGCATACAAAGAACGTACAAATAGATAAGGAGGTGATCCGTATCTTGACAAGCGGGAATAGACCGCTTTTTTGTTGTCCAGACTATGCGGAAGACTTTAAAAGCTGCATTGTTTCGCCGCCGGGCGTAAAACGAGAATATCGAGTGATGGCGTAACCATCGGAGGAAATAAATGTCAGAAAATACACAAGCAACCGTTGAAACTGAAGCACTTGAGCAAGACGTCACTCAAGAAGAACAAGTTGAAACTAAGCAAGAAAAGTCAGAACGCACCTTCACACGGGCAGAAATTGGCAAAATGCTAGCGGCTGAACGTGCGAAGTGGGAAGACGAACAAGCGGAAATTATCGAGCAAGCGAAAAGCGAAGGTGAACGCTTAGCAAAAATGACAAAAGATGAACGCGCAAAAGAAGAAGAAGCGCGACGAATTCAAGCAATCGAAGAACGTGAGCGTGTACTTGCTGAAAAAGAAATGCGAGTAGCAACTCAAACGCTTTTGAGCGAGGAAGGATTGCCGGGTGAATTCTTGGACTTTGTTATTTCTGAAACGGCGGAAGTTACCAAAGAGAAAATCGGGTTATTGCGCTCGGTATTCGATAAAGCGGTAGAAAGTCGCGTCGATGAACGCTTGGCGCAGAAAGTACCACGAAAAGGGACTGGACCGGTATCGCTGACAAAAACCGAAATCATGGCGATTGAGAACGATGAAGAACGTCAACGTGCAATCGCTGAAAACATTCAATTATTTAGAAAGGGCTAAAATATGGCTGAAGCAAAACTAACAACAATGACGAATCTTGGTGAAATTAAGTCCATCGATTTTGTCAACAAATTTTCGAAAAATATCAATGATCTTTTGACACTTCTTGGTGTCACACGTCGTCAAGAATTGACAAGTGATCTTAAAATCCAAACTTACAAATGGACCGCAGACGTGAACGCAACCAACCCGGCAGAAGGTGAAGATATTCCGCTTTCTCAAATGGTTCGCGCAAAAGCGCAAGCATACGAGGTCGCTTGGTTCAAAAAACGTCGTTCCGTATCAGCGGAAGCAATCGCACGTCACGGTGCGTCAGTAGCAATCACAGAAGCAGATACACGTCTTATGCGTGAGATCCAAAACGGAATCAAAGAGCAATTCTTTACATTCTTAAAAACAAACCCGACTAAAAATAAAGGAAAAGGATTGCAAGGTGCACTTGCTCAAGCATGGGCAAAAATCGCAACTTTCAATGAATTTGAAGGCTCTCCAATCGTTACTTTCGTGAATCCAGTTGACGCTGCTGAATACCTCGGAAATGCTGGCGTAGGTGCTAACGCTTCTAACGTCTTCGGTATGACTTTGCTCAAAAACTTCTTAGGTATGCAAAACGTTATCGTGATGAACGGTGTACCAGAAGGTAAGATCTACACAACAGCAGTAGAAAATCTTGTTTTTGCAAACTTGAACGTTGCTACGGGTGACTTGGGCGGATTGTTTGCGGACTTCACAGACGAAACCGGACTTATTGCAGTAGCTCGAGACCGTGCATTGAAGAATCTTACTTTTGAATCTGTATTCTTTGGAGCAAACGTTCTTTTCGCTGAAATTCCTGAAGGCGTAGTTGAAACAACAATCGAAAAAGTAACACCAGTACCCGGCGGATAATTAAGAGGTAAACGATGGCAGCTATTGAACTAGAAAAAGTAACGAAAGAAATTCGTTTATTGAAAGGAATTCCGGAAAGCGACAAAGAACAAGACGAACTTTTGACCTTAATTGTGAAGGATAGTTTCGAGCGTATTATCGCGTTCGTCAACCGCTTTTCGGACTTTCCATTGGCAGAATTGCCGGATAGCGTAAGTTATATTCTTCGTGACGTGGCTGTTAGTCGATTTAACCGCTTGAATTCTGAAGGGGCAACCGCTGACAGCGAAGAAGGCCGGAGTTTTACTTGGGAGGATAGCTATCTAACAGATGATAACAAGGCGATTTTGGAAAGCCTAGCAGTCAAAAATCGCGCCCGTGGAATCGCTAGATTTATTTAAAAAGGGGGCGCGTATGATTTATAATGATCGCGTTGTTTTGATTTTCGAAACACGTCCGAGCGATGAATTATTCGAGAAAACGGGAAAGCGTAACAGCTCACCGATACCTTGTATGAAAAATGCCATGTCAAACTATGAAATGATGGGGCTTTTTGGTAAGTATGACTTCGACGCGTTCAAGTTGCACTTGCAAGGTATCCACAAGGATTTTTCCGAAGTGATTTACAAGGGCAAGAAAATGAAAATCAAAGGCAAAAGATACCATCATAATAGCACGGTGATTTATTTATGAGTTTTACTTATAAAGTCAAGGGGCTTGATAAATACATTCGTCGCGTCCAAGGTAAACCAAAACAGGCAAGACGGGCAGTAAGCGCGGAGCTTCAACGTTCGGCCTTACGGGTTGAGCGTAAAGCTAAAATGAAAGCAGCAGTAGATACCGGATTCATGCGGAATGGTATTTTCGTTGCTAGAGTGGGTATGTTACGATACAAAGTAACGTCCCCCGCTGGGTATTCCGTCTATGTGGAACTTGGAACGCGTAAAATGAAGGCGCAACCTTTCCTCGGTCCGGCATTGAAAGAAGAAAGTGAGGTTCTATTCAAGAATCTTCACAAAATGTTTAGGAGGTGATTTATGACTTTTGAAACACCTTCAGTAAAAGCGCTCGCGAATATTCGCGAAAAATTGAAGCCGTTAAACCTTCCGATTTACTTTAATCTTCCGGAACCGGAAACGCTAGAGCCGTTTATTGTTATCGGTCAAACGAGCTCTGACACGTCGAAAACAGTCCAAACGGGGCTTATTATCGAGGATTTAGGCGTTCAGGTGGATATATTCCTTCCGGGCGATGAAAGTCGCGGAGAGGTCGAAAGAGTGCGCTCTGAAGCTATCAGGCGTATCGGAAGAAATTCGAGAATGGCTACAAATGTTTTAAAAGATAATACAGTAGGTCGAGAGGTCTATCATATCGTTTTAAATTTAACAGAAATAATTTATTAAAAAGGAGTAAAAAAATATGGGTGAAGCAGAAGACAAGGCAAAAATTAAAATTACGATTGCGAAGCCAATCGTAGGTAAAAAAGTATTTTACTTTATTCAATCGATTCACGCAGAAAAAGGCATGGGAGCAATGCTTCCAGCTTATCGTAAAGATGGCTCTACTACTATGGGTGGGGAATACATTGACGAACAAACACAACAAGGACGTTTGCTTGAAAAAGCAACTGACGAGCACTCTATCGAGTTAGCTCAATACTTTGCACCAAAAGATCCATCAGTTCAAGTTATCTTGGACGCTCAAAAAACGGGTGAATCAGTCAAAATTTGGCGCGTTATCGTTGACGAAAGCGTAAAAGATACGTCAACTGGAAAAGACACTTATCCAGCACAATTCGGTTACGGTAAAATTACAGACGATATCGAATTCGACGACGCGATTGATGGATTTACTGAACTTACTTATACAGTCGGAATTGTTGGACGTCTTCGCGACGGGAAATTCCCGCTTTCAACGGATGAAATCAATATGCTTAACGAAGTATATGATTACCAAAATCCGGGCGAAACAACTGGCGATTACAACAACATCACACGCTAATTTTTCAAGCAAGAGGGCCGTCAAAAGCCCTTTTGCTTTTATTTTTTTAACTAAAAGGAGTATTAACTATGGAATTTACAGTCGGAAGCCGTGCAATCGAAATTAAATTTGATTATATGCTTATGTTTAAAGTCAACCGTGAACTATCAAGTCGCGACGACAACGGACAACCAAACGAGGACGGCGTGGGCGCTTTATTCCTTCGAGTAGTTGAGCGTAACGATTCGGCGTTGGTTGATTTAATCAAGCTATGCGCAAGCAAAAAAGCGAAAGCCGTATCAGACGATGAAGCATTGACAGCTATTTCAGCTAAATTGGAAGAATTGGGCGCGACAACTACCGAGCCTATCTTTAAAGCTATTGAAGAAGAAATGGTGGATTCAGGTTTTTTCAACGAAAAAGTTTTGAAGTATATCGAGAAGCTCGAATTGGCCTTGAAGTATTTGAAGGCGAAAGCAGAAACAGCACAAGATCAAGCGACGGCACAATTCCAGATCGAACAAACGGAAGCACAAATTGGAAGGTTGAAGAACGCAATCTCTTAATCGAGTGCGCCCGTTTAGGTCTAACAGATACACGAATCATTTATTCTTGCAGTAAAAGGGAGCTTGACGCGATTCGCGAAGGTCTATACTATCGCAGTATCGAAGAAAGAGAAAATCTTGTCGAGCTTGCCTTTAATTTACGATATACGCTTAACGCGAAAAAAGCAGAAGTAAGTAAATTGAGCAAGAAAAAGGATCGTGATAAAGTTAGACGCTTATTCAGTCCAAAAGACAACGACAAGAAAAATAACGAGGATTTACTCGCGAAAATCGAACGATTGAACGAGCATTTCCGAAATAGACATTAAAAAAAGAAAAAAGGAGGTGAAGTGATGGCTTTTGATGGCTCAATCGAAGCCCTTATTGGTGCGGATTTAACCGAATACGATAAGGCGATGAACGAGGTCGTGAATTCAACTAAAAAAGCGTTTGAAACAGCGGCGCAATCTGCTTCTAAAAGCGCCAATCAGATGATTCGCGAAGTTGGGGAATTAATGAACCGACTAGCAAGCAACAATCAATCGATAGGCTCTAAAATCGGTCAAGGTCTTACTGGTGGGCTAAAAATCGCTATGGGTGAGCTTCAGCGTATCGCTTCAAACATTGGCGCGAAATTACCCGAACCCTTGAGGAATGGCCTTATCCGTCTATCAAATGATATAAAAGGCATTTTTGGGACGATGAAAAACGAAATTTTATCGTTCGGTTCAAAAGTTAATTCAGGGTTTAAAAAAGCGTTTAGTTTTGATATCGCAAACGCGATAAAATCACCAAAGAGTGCTTTTGCAGAAATGGCGAACAGTATCGATTCAATGGCGACACGAATCAGTTCAAAAGCTCATTCAATCGGTTCGGTATTTGCGAATTCTGCTCAAAATATGAGTGGACCTTACAAGTCCGCGTTTAATGACATCGCCAATAGTTTAGCAGCTTTCGAGGCTCGCGTTTTGTCAGCAGCACAACGAGTGACAAGCTCGCTCGGTCAAAGTGTTTTGAATCCTATCAATTCGTCATGGTCTAGCTTATTTTCAGGCTTGACTACAAAAGCAAACGGCTTCGCGGATCGAGTTAGTAACTCATTCGGTGGGCGTTTGTTATCAGCAACGAATAGGCTCGCTACACAAGTCGGAGGCTCGCTCGGAAATGCGTTTCAAACAACCGGACAGAAAGCCGTTAATGCTTTAACTGGAATTGTAAGCCATACGAATAGAGCTGCAAGTGCTTCTAGTGGGTTATTGAAACAAGTTATCGGAGTTGCTGCTGCATACAAGGCTTTTGAACTTGGAAAGCAAGCAATCAAGAGCACCGTTTCAAAAGCGGCCGAGTTCGAGGCTAAAATGAGCAATATCAAGGCTGTTACTGGTGAAAGCGCGGAAACGATGAAGAAATTCAACGACGCAGCTATTAAAGCCGGGGCAGATACAGCCTTTTCAGCAGCGGAAGCAGCGGACGCCGTAGGTGAACTAGCAAAAGCTGGGGTTTCCACGCAAGACATCCTAAACGGTGGACTTACCGCGTCGCTTAACTTAGCAACCGCTGGGGAACTCGACTTGAAGGAAGCGGCGGAAATTACTTCGACAGCTTTAAACGCGTTCAAACGTGACGGTATGAACGCAACGCAAGCAGCAAACCAACTAGCGGGAGCGGCGAACGCTTCAGCGACAGACGTCCACGAATTGAAGTACGGGCTTTCTATGGTCGCGCCGGTCGCTTCAGGGCTTGGCTTATCATTCCGTGATACCACAAACGCCCTCGCAGTATTCGCGCAAAACGGACTTAAAGGTTCAGACGCCGGGACATCGCTCAAGACAATGCTTATGAACTTGCAACCTTCAACAAAAGGGCAATATCGAGCAATGCGCGAACTCGGTATCATAACCGATGAAGGAGCGAACCTATTCTTCACAGCGGAAGGAAAAATAAAATCGTTCGCGGAAATTTCTCAAGTTTTGAAAGATAAGCTGGGAGGTTTAACAGACGCAGAAAAACAAATGGCCTTGAAAATCATGTTCGGTACGGACGCGGTGCGTGCTGCAACTATCGCGATGAACGAGGGAGCAGATGGCGCGAACAATATGCAAGCCGCTATCGATAAAGTAACGGCGGCGCAAGTAGCAGCAGAAAAATTGAACAACTTGAAAGGGGCTATCGAGGCCTTGAGTGGTTCGTTTGAAACGTTGCAAATCAAGGTCGGGACGGCAGTCTTGCCGGTGCTTACAACGTTAGTAAAATACGTTGATAAGCTAGTGGATAAAATTTCCAACTCTAAAGGTTTACAAACATTCCTTGACGCTTTAAACTCATTGAATCCAGCTCTTAATCAGTTTTTGAACGGAACAAAAATGACCGAAGAACAAGCGGGCAAATTTAAAAGCACAATGGTAAGTCTAAAGCCGGCGATTGCTGGGGTGGTAGGTGCTTTCGCGTTTGGTCCGGTGGTCAACAATCTTTCCTTACTCTCTAAAGGATTGGGGTTTGTTGCTTCTAAAACGGTAGAATTCGGAACAGTTGCTTTTAGTGCATTCGATAGCGTTGCTGGTTCTGTTATCAGTTTTAGTAGCAAAATAGGGGGAATCCCTAGAATTCTAGGCCGTGTTGCCGGAGAAGGAATAGGAATTTTGTCCGTGATGTCAAGCGGAATTTCTTCAGTTATGGGAATCGCTCTTGCTGCTATTGGTCCAGCAGCTATTCTCGGGCTTGTTGTCGCCGGTTTAGGTTTAATCAATAGCCAATTCGGACAACAAATAGATCAGTTACTAAACACGGTAACGACTAAAGGACCACAAATTATTCAAAATCTTGTTTCGGGTATCACGTCACAAATTCCAGCGCTTATCGCTTCCGGGGCGGACTTAATCGCAAAACTGGCGCAAACATTCGCGACAATGTTTCCGGTTATCGTTGACGCGGGAATTCAGCTTATCGCTAGCTTAGTGCAAGGGGTAGGGCAAAATGCCGGTTCTTTGATATCTTCAGCGATAACGATTATCGGAACGCTTGTAAATACGTTACTATCAGCATTACCGCAATTACTTTCTATCGGTATGCAATTACTGGTAAATGTGACACAAGGTATTTTGCAGAATATCCCGCAATTACTTTCAACAGCTCAACAAATTGCGACGAACTTTATCAATAACTTGCAAGCGAATTTCCCTCAGATTTTAGAACAAGGGATTCAAATTTTAATGAATATCGTAAAAGGTATCGTTCAAGCGTTGCCGACGATTATTAAGATAGCGACACAAGTTATTGTCGGATTCATTCAAACGATTCTCCAAAACTTGCCGGCTATTTTGCAAGGTGGTATTCGTTTAATCGTTACATTGGTTCAAGGTTTAATTCAAGCCTTACCACAGATCGCGCAGAGTGCGGTTCAGATTATCGGTCAATTTATCAATGGACTTGCTCAAGCATTGCCACAACTTATTGCGGCCGGTTGGCAATTAATTGTCCAACTCGCAATGGCGATTATTAAGGGCTTGCCAAACATCATCAAAGCAGCTTGGGATATTATCACGGGATTCGGTAAAGCATTGCTTGAGTTCATCCCGAACGCGCTTAAAGGCGTAGGCGAAGCAGTAGGGAATTTCTTCGGTGGTCTTTGGGACTTTATTTCTGGCAAGTCTGAAGAAGGCGGAGCGAAAGTTCAAGCGACAATCAGCGCGACATCGGACCATATCGAAGCTCAAAGCGGAACGACAACAGCTAAAATAACCGCAGACGCTTTCCTTGCGAATACGGGCGTAAGTACAAATTACCAACAAATGCAATCGAGCGTTAGCACGTCCACGGACGCTATGCTAACGGACGTCAATAATAATATGCTAGGTATTACCGACAGCGCTACAACTCAGACTACTACAATGCAGCAAAATGTTTTGTCAAACTTTGGTCTTATGAACGAAAACGGGACTTCGCTAGCTCAACAATTCGCAACAAATAGCGATAATGCGTTTACACAAGCGCAAACAAACGCGACATCTCAAACGAGCGCCATGACTTCAAACGTTGTTTCAAACGTCAGTGATTTAAACGCGAATGCAAGCTATCAACTAGATCAGTTACTTAATAATGCTAACGCAAGCACTTCTGGCGTATCGAGTACCGCAAACAAGAACGCTTCTATTGCAAATTCTGGAGTTGTTTCCAATTTCCAACAAATGCAATCGGGCGCAACAGCCGCAACAAATACGTTAGCAAAAAGCGCGGAATCTGATTTCAATCGCGTTTCAAAAAGCGCGGAACAATCAAGCACGCAGTTATCACAATCGATAACTAAAAATTATCAAGAAATGCAAAATACCGTTACAAAAGCCATGCAAACGACAGGCCAAGCGGTTCAAACTGGACTTGATAAAATTTCACAAGTTAGCAGTCAAAGCGGTGCGCAGATGGTTAAAACGTTCAATGATACGTTTAAAAATGTTACAATAAGCGCAACAAGCGCAATGAGTTCTTTTGCTAGCACAATGCAAACGGGAATGTCTCGCGTTACGTCGCTAGCTTCTAGTGCAAAAAATAACATTGCCTCAACGTTTAGAAGCCTTCCGGGCTTATTGAGTAACGTCGGTTATAATGCCGGCGCCGGTCTATATAATGGCCTTGCTTCAATGGCTGGATCTTTATATTCGCTAGCAAGTCGAATCGCTTCAAGTATTGCTAGAACTATGCGTTCTGCTCTCTCTATTCATTCGCCTTCACGGGTTATGGCTAAGATAGGGGGATTCACGGGTGAAGGGCTCTATAATGGTATGTCTAGCTGGGTGAAAGACATTAACGACGTATCGAAACAATACGCGCAAGCCATCACCGATCAAGATTACCAAACAAATAGCGTACTTACTACGTCAGCAAGCGTTACAAGTGCGGGCGTTCGTTCTTCACTTGAAAACTTGAGCGACGACGTTAAGAACTCGCAATTATCTGAACGGAAATTTGAAGTCCATAACGAAATTGTGGGCGACAAGATTTATACAACAATCAAAGAGAAAGACGCTAGAAAACAAGCACTTTCTGAATATTTCGCGTAAGGGGGGCTCATGGATTTATTGATTGAAAAAGACGGTCAGGCTCGGAGATTGTCTGAGCTGGGCTTATATAATATCACGGTCGATGATTCTTCCCCGGCCGTGGATATTTCAACACGAACGGTAAAAGGTCGCAATGGTCGAATTTTTGACGGATTGACCTATACCGAGAAGACAATAGAAGTAAAAGCAAGGCTTACCGTTTCAACGATGGAAGCCTTTTTTGATAAAAAAGACGAATTAAACCGATACGTCTTAGGTGATGATGGTTTTTACATTACAAAAATGTACCCCGAACGCGATGATTTATACGAGTTCGAGCTAGCCGGACAAACAACGGGCGAATTAAACCTCGGAATGATACCTCATATAGCATGGAAATATCGTTATAAGGTCGTCAATAATGGTTCGGTCGAATATGAATTTATCGGAAAATCTTCCGCTGGCTTAAAGTATAATGTTTCTTTTGGTTTTGTGACCGCGGAACTACCGTATGGCGAAACAGTACCGAAGGATATCACACTTTCAACAAATACTTTCGATTATGCGGGGACGGCTACACTTAGTCAGTTAGAAGTTCCGTTTATCGTCGAATTAACAGCAAACGCTCAACAGACGAATTTCTTTCTTGAGATTGACGGGCGACGGTTTACATACAATCACACCCAAACACCTATCCAATCAGGAAATAAATTAAGACTTAAAGGGATAGAAACACAATTATTTACTGATTCTAACGGTATTAATGTCAACAATCGGACGAATTTTGAGTATTTCGTGATTAAACCGAAAGCAAATAAAAAAATCCCGTGGTCTTCAAATTTTCAAGGCACAATCAAGATAATCGGATTTAAAGAGTTATACAAATAGGAAGGAGGGAGATCATTGCTTACATTTTATAATGAGCACGGCGAAGGTTTTGGAGCACAAGTTGAATTCACGGTCAAAAATGCCGTAAACGGTGAGCGTTCTGTTTCAGGGACTATTATTTCAAATGATAGAGTTTTATTTGAAATTGATCGTGGATGGAAATTTGAACTTGACGGTGAATTTTATACTATCGTTTATGCAAAACCTCAAGATCAAGGGCGAAATCTTTCTGTTTCCTTCGACGCAGTTCATCAATTCTTTTATGACTTTGAGCACTCGAACTGTTATACCGAATTCAACGGATCACATCGTTTTGAAGTGTATATTGAAGCCATCTTTAAAGATAGCGGTTATCGATATCAGATTGAGCCAAGCGTAAGAGTGAATTCTATTCGTAAAGAGAACTTCGGAAATGCCAAGCGGCTAGAAATGTTTAAAGACATTGTAAAAGCTGCTGGGCTCGAGTTTTCCGTTTCCGGGAAAGTCGTCTTGATTACTAAAAAAATCGGCTCTGACTTATCGACGGTCGTCCGAAAGAATTTCAATATGAATAAACTAGTGATTGAAAAAAATATCAACAAGTTCATCACATATAAGCGTGGGTTAGGGGCGTGGAAGGATGAAGAAGACCATAGTAAAGGTCGATATACATCCGAATATGAGAGTCCACTCGCTAGTATCTATGGACGTATCGAAGGTGAACCAGTAACGGATGAACGGTATAAAGATACCGGAAAGTTATTAGAACGCTTAAAATTTGAAGTTGATAACTCATACTCGATATCAGTCCAGCTTGATATGGAAGATTTAACCCGAGCCGGCTATCAATACACGCAACCACGGGCGGGCGATTATATCATGGCTATTAACGAAACGATAGGCTTCCGCGAAAAAATTCGGATTGTTTCGTTTGAAAGTTCTTATGACGTTACGGGGCGCTTAATTAACCATAAAGTCACTTGTAATGATATTGGAAGCGTTCAAAAGCAAATAAGCTCTGAAGGCTCAATTATTCGCAGCGTGGGACAAAGTAAAGAATTCGCAGAAAGCGCTCTGGCGGTCGCTACAAGGGCTCTTGTGAGTGCGGATGGCAAGAATACGGTCTATTATGGTGCAACTAAACCAAAAGATGAACCAATCGGAACAATAAAACGTGGTGATATTCTTTACTTGACGGCCGGCGAAGATACAGAAATGTATATCTGGAATGGTTCTGAGTGGGAGCTTAAAAAGTTAAAATTTGATACTTCTGAACTTGAAAAAGAATTCGATAAACTCAAAAAAACAACAGAACAAGCAAGCGAAGAAAACAAGCGCAGAACTGACGAAGCCTTGAAAAAAGCTGGAACGATTCCAGACACTAGCAAGCTATCAGACCAGATCAAGCAGCAAATCTTATCAAGTCCGGACTTACAAAATAAAGTTACGGAAGGGGTTAAGAGCGTTGACGGTGACACGATTTATAGCAAGATTGTGTCCAAAATTACTCGACAATTCGCAACCGTGGACCAGTTTTACGCTTTGGATAGACTCCAAAACGATCAGGGTCGTGATTTAATAGCACTCTCTAAACAGATCGCAACTCAAACGCTTGAATTTAACAAGCTGACCGAATCAAATAAGCTATACGAGCGTATCTTAGGAACAACCGAAACAGGAGCACCTGACAAACTATCACGGCTTGTTATGTCTAGCGAGATTTTTCAGACTGAGGTTGGGAAATATGTAACAGATGATAACAACTTGATTGTCAATTCAATGACAATGAACAAGCATACCTTGACTGGGAATAACAACCCTAATGCAAGTGTATCTGTTAACGATGGCATTTTTACGATAAAGGCACAAGGTCTTACAGGCTATAACTGGTCTGGTTTTTCACTACCTATTTATGTCAAAAAAATCTATCATGGCGAAACATACACGCTCAGTTTTAAGTACCGCATTATAGAATATCCAGATGATTTTTTTGCTTTTAATATCAAAAACCACGGTCTGAATAAAACTTTAATGTGGGCGAATATTGGCGAGAATAGACCACCTTTAGATGAGTGGCAAGAGTTCCAAAAAACATTCACAGTTCAAGAAGATTTTGCTTTTGGTGAAGATAAAAACTATCCATTTTATATTTACCTTGCTAAAAATGGTTGGATTGAGTTCAAAGAACCTATATTGGTTCGTGGGTCAAATACTGGGCCATACAAGCCAAGCCAATTTGATGACGCCTACAAACAGACAAAAGAGGCTAAAGACCTAGCAGAAAACGCTCAAACTAAAGCGATTGAAGTAGCTGAAAAGGCTGAGGAGGCCAAAAAAACCTCTGAGGCTACACGGGCACAAATGACACTGTTATCTAACTCATGGTCTGTTAAAACTCTGAATAGTGCTAGTGATGTGCTGGGTGCTATCAACCTAAATCCTGACGGCTCAGTTAAAATCAACGAGGGTCTAATCTCAGTCGGAGAAAAAACCTATATAAAAGATGGTGTTATCAAGAGCGGAATGATTGGTAACGCTCAGATTGGTACGGCTCACATCGGAGAGATTGACGCAAGCCAAGCTAGAATTATCAATATTTCATCAAAAAACATTGTCACAGATGGATTGACAGCTAACGTTATCAAAGGCGGTAAGTTATCATCTTTGAACAGTGTGACAAATTTTGACTTACAGACAGGCTGGATTGAAATGAACAAGGACGGTGTAGGAGTTGTAAATCATTTTGCAGGCAGACCTATTCAATACCTTGTTTTTGGTGCTGGTGCAATTTCCGATAAACCGGGTTCATATACCGCTCTAATGTCTAATTCAAATGGTAGGATAAACATGGATGATGGCTCTGCTGGTATTCAAATATGGAATACAAACGACAATACAACAGCCGTCAATTTATATGGCGATGAAATAGCTATGATGTATAACGCTAATGACCCGAAAGGTATCATTTTCGACAATATCAAAAATGAAATTAGAAATGTCGAAACAATGAGAGTTGGAACAATTGGGGCAAGCCAAACAATATGGATAAAAGGTACAAATCTAGTAGAATTATTTAACTTAATAAATAAGAATTTTGAAGGTATTGAAAGACACTTCCAAATCAACAAGCTCGGAAGGCCCGGACGCTATAAAGTATCAATTTAAGGGCAGAAAGGAACACGATGAACACACAAGACAAAGTTATCAACGACTTAGCAATTCAACTAGCTAACAAGACGATTGAATGCTCAAATTACAAGGCTTTGTATGAAGAAGTTAAAGAGCAACTTCAACAAATGCAAGCAGAAGCACAAGAACAAACAGAAAAAGAGGAACAATAATATATGACATTTCAAGTTATTAACAAATACTTACAAGACACCAACCGTACTTTCGTAGCAATCCGTCAAGAAAATCCATACACAGCTTTTGACCGTGTATTGATTGGCGATAGAACAAACGAGTCAAACGACGATTTAATAAAGGCAGTATTGGCTCAAGTTACGACAGAGTTCAATCCAGCGGACGGCGTGAAGCAATTACAAGAAGATTTAATCACGCAAGAGCAGACTTACAACCAAAAACTTGCAGAAAAAGAAGCGCAAATTAACGAAGTAAAAGCTATTGCTAACTGGTCTGTATTGGCACGGGTGACTGATACGGACAATCCGCTTGATCCGACTATTTACAAAAAAAGCCTTGAATTGGTTGATTTAGGACAGACTGGCAAGACTTACCAATCGCAAGAAATTTTCACGCTTGAAAATCCAAACCACGTTGAAAAATATCAAGAAGGTAAACGTGTTATGGTTCAAGTCAATGAAGCATTCACTTATCAAGGACAAACGCTTGAAGAACTCGCAAGCCTTGAGCAAAACGGCAAGCTTGGTATCTGGAAGTGGACAGAACCTAAACCATCTAACGATTTAGAAACTCAACCTATTCAATAACCAACCATTTTAGAAAGAGGGTGGTTAGATTGGACTTTCTAACTTTAATAGATAAAATTACGCCCGTTTTAGTAGTCATTATCCCTAGCTACTTTTCTTTCAAAAGTACGCAAAACACAAAAGAAACTGAAAAGAAAATCGGCACTCTTTCAGACAAGATTGAAGACCTTGAGAAATCAACTTCAGAGGTTGCAAAAATCGGAAAAGAAAACAATGATAATTTGACACTAATCGGCAAAGGACTGCAACGATTACAGCGTTTTCGATTGCAAGAAAACCTAAAAAAAGCTATTAAGCGTGGCTTCACCAATCAGCACGAAATTGAAGAACTTTCAAAACTCTATGAAAGTTACGTCGAATTAGGCGGAAACGGTGCGGTCAAAGTATTGTTTGAGAAATTTCTCGAACTAGAAATCAAGGAAGAAAAATAATGAATAAAATCAACTGGTCTGTACGACTTAAAAATAAAAATTTTTGGCTTGCTTTAGTTCCGGCTTTAGCACTACTTGCGCAAGCATTTGCAAATATCTTCAATTATTCACTAGAGTTTGGCGAAACAGTTGATAAAATTTTAGTGTTTATTAATGTTTTGTTTGCGTTTCTTGTATTGGTAGGAGTTGTCAATGACCCAACAACCGCTGGACTTTCAGATAGTGAAAGAGCATTGACCTATACTGAACCAAGCGAAGACTAAAACAAGGGAAGCTTTATAGCTTCCTTTTATTTTAAATTGAAAGGGGGCAACCTTTGAAGAAAATTATTAAACGGCAAGCGGGCGTTTGTGTCAACGTCCGAGATAATTCGGATAGAGTGAAAGAGGAATTTTATTCACACGATAAAAACAACGCTTATATTGAATTAAAATTAAACGGTTTAAACGCTGAAAAAGTTATTGTTTTATTCAAGTTTAAAACAACTAATCGGCTTTTGGAAGTTGCGGGAACAGTCGAAGATAATCTTGTTTCTATTCCATTTGATACTAGTTTAATTACGACAGATGAAATTGTTGACGGGTTCGTTTATGCTGAAAAAGTCGTGCAATCGGCAGATATTCTAAAATTCTCGTTTGGGGTTCGTGTTTCAGAAATTGACAAACACAGCGAATTACCAATCATTGAAAAAGATACAAAACGAATTGTTGCATTAACGGATATTGTAACGAAAGCTGAACTAGAAGAAGCAATCAAGAATATTCATGTTGAAGGTGGAACTTATGACGATAGCAATATTCGTAGTGAAATAAGCCATATTTCAGCCGATATTGAGGCTTTAAAGACAAAGACAGATAAAGATACCGTGTTCGATGATAAGCCAATATTGAAGCGTTTAGAGGTCTTGGAGAACAAACCTAATATTGACACAAGCAACTTTGCTACCAAGGAAGAACTGCAAACAATCTCTCTGACTCCTGGGCCAAAAGGTGACAAGGGAGAAACTGGCGAACGTGGACCGATAGGCCCCGCTGGTCCTAAAGGAGATGCTGGTGAGCGTGGACCTCAAGGTGATACTGGGCCAAGAGGAGCGGACGGTTTGCAAGGCCCTCAAGGATTGCAAGGTATTCAAGGCGAACGAGGACAAGATGGACAACGTGGCGAACGTGGTGAACAAGGACCAATCGGACAGACTGGCCCCGCTGGACCACAAGGCCCTATTGGCTTAACTGGTCCAAAAGGTGAGAATGGTCGTGATGGCGTGGGTATTCCTCAAAAGCTGACCTTATCAGGAAACACCCTTATCTTATCCGACGGTGGGGGAAGTGTTGTACTTCCTACTTCAACAAGTAGCAATACTGGACAAGTAAATGAGTACGAAATCCACGGTACTGGTATGCCAAACGGTAAAGTAGTTGCTCCAGTAGGTACGACTTATGTAGATACCGCTGTTACAAGTGGAGCTCTCAAGTGGATAAAGAGACAAGGAAGCGGAAATCAAGGATGGGAAGTATTGACTGGTGATACTGGCTGGCGGACGCTGAATATTAAGTCTAAACTCGGAAACTCATATCTAAAAGTTCGACGCAAAAATGACACCGTAACATACCAATTCGGCGGATTGAGTTGGGGTTGGTTCGGTGTCATTCGTAGAGGTGGCGTAGGATACGAGGCTCAAGGGAGCGACAGGGAAAGAAACTGTTACATTCTAGGACTTGGTGGTGTTCCTATTGGTTTTCGCTCTGAAGGGTCTTTAATAGGAAACATTTACAACGATAAGGGTGTCCCGTATGGCACTTGGTATCTTGGAGGCGCTGGAGATAGCAACATGCTACGCTTCCAGTTTACTGATCCTGTACCAACAGACCGTGATATCGGAGATATTCGGGTAAGTTCTATCTCGTACTTGACTAGTGAGCCGTGGCCGGGTGTTTTACCATAAAATGAAAGGATAAAATAAAATGGAAATTGATACAAGCAGATACAGAGAAGGACTTCCACAAATCGGATACGCTCCTTATCATCAAATTCATGCTCACTCAACGGGCAACAAAAACTCAACCGCACAAAATGAAGCAGACTACCACATGCGCAGACCAGTAGAGTCTGGCTTTTTCTCTCACGTTGTCGGTAATGGACGAGTCATGCAAGTCGGACCAACAAATAACGGTTCTTATGACGTGGGTGGCGGTTGGAATTATGAAACCTATGCAGCAGTTGAACTAATCGAAAGCCATTCTACTGAAGAAGAATTTATGGAAGATTATCGTTTGTATATCGAATTGCTACGAAATCTAGCGGATGAAGCAGGTCTTCCAAAAACTTTGGATTCAGACGATTTAGAAGGTATTAAATCGCATGAATACTGTACGAATAACCAGCCTAACAATTTCAGCGACCACGTTGATCCGTATCCTTATTTAGCAAGCTGGGGTATCAGTCGTGAACAATTCAAACATGACATTGAAAACGGTCTTGAAATTAAAAAAGGCTGGCAAAAAAATAATACTGGCTACTGGTATGTTCGTTCAGACGGTTCTTACCCTAAAGAGCAATTTGAACAAATTGACGGAACATGGTACTACTTTGACGGTTCGGGTTATATGCTTTCTGACAAATGGAAGAAGCGACCAGATGGAACATGGTACTACTTTGACAAGTCGGGTGAAATGGCTACTGGTTGGAATAAAATCGCTGACAAGTGGTACTATTTCAGCAGAGATGGTGCTATGGTTAAAGGCTGGGTGAAATATTATGACAAGTGGTACTATCTTGACGCTCAAAATGGCGACATGAAATCAGATTGCTTTGTTAAATATAATGATGGCTGGTACTTGCTGCTTCCTGATGGTAGAATGGCAGACAAGCCTGAGTTCACAGTAGAGCCTGACGGCTTGATTACAACTAAATAAAATAGAAAGAAATTCAAAATTTAATTACACTTGACCGCTGGCTTTTGCTGGCGGTTTTTTTGTTTGCTCTGAAAAAGAGCTGTAAAAGGAGTTATAAATTTAGCTATGCGCTGTTTTAACAATATTTCCGTAACTCCCACCGGCTCCATT
>ERZ1674082.29-NODE-29-length-39335-cov-117.410947_pt1 | contig 39335 bp, 30 predicted proteins | sample MGYA00581118_ERZ1674082 | MGnify/ENA primary metagenome ERZ1674082 (study PRJEB41354, sample SAMEA4873329) | human saliva metagenome | biome: human-associated habitat [ENVO:00009003]; feature: mouth environment [ENVO:08000002]; material: saliva material... | reverse complement strand
CGGCTCACTCCGCAAACAATCCGGGCGGATGCCCAGCATCAGCACAGCGCGGGCAAAAAATACGCCGGGCATGTACTCTCCCGAGTACGCAAAAGGCGCAGGAGGCGCCCCACCCCGGTGTGGGGTTTCGGAACGCATCCTGCGCCTTCAGGTAGAAGAGCTACTCGGCGGTCTTCTTCGCTGCGGTCTTACGAGTGGTCGTCTTCTTCGCGGTAGTAGACTTAGCGGTCGTCTTCTTAGCAGTCGTTTTCTTAGCCGTGGTGGTGGTCTTCTTCGCGGCGGTCTTACGCTTGACCGGGCCCTTCGCACGCTTGTCAGCAAGCAGCTGCACCGCACGCTCGTGGGTCAGCGACTCGACCGACTCCGCACGCGGAACCGTAATGTTCGTAATACCGTCGGTGATGTACGGGCCAAAGCGGCCGTCCTTCACCACGATCTTCTTCTCGCTGACCGGGTCCACGCCCAGCTCAGCCAGCGGAGGCTTGGCCGCAGCACGACCGCGCTGCTTCGGCTGGGAGTAAATCTCCAGCGCCTGCTCCAGCGTAATCGTGAAGATTTCGTCCTCACTGCCAATCGAGCGGGAGTCCGTGCCCTTCTTCAGGTACGGACCAAAGCGGCCGTTCTGCACGGTGATCTCCACGCCCTCAGCGTCGGTACCGAGCACGCGCGGCAGGCTCATCAGCTGCAGTGCCTGCTCCAGGGTCACGGTCGCCAAGTCCATGGACTTGAACAGGGACGCGGTGCGCGGCTTGGCGGGCTTCGGCTTCTTCTTCGGCTTGGGCTTACCGTTCTTGTAGTACTCGGTCGGCTGCGCGTCCAGGTACGCCTGAACCTGCTCCTCGGTCATCTCCTCGATCACCTCGGTGACGTAGGGACCGTAGCGACCGTCGCGAGCCACAATCTGGTTGCCGGAAACCGGGTCAACGCCGAGCACACGGCCGTCGGACTTGCCCTGTTCGAGCAGTTCGCGTGCCTTCGCTTCGGTCAGTTCGTCCGGTGCCAGGTCGGCGGGTACGTTCGCGCGGATCGGTTCGGTCAGTTCGCCGGTCTCGGTGTCGAGGGTGCCTTCGGCCTCCAGGTAGGGGCCGAACTTGCCCACGCGCAGCACAATGCCGTCCGCAATCGGGATGGAGTTGATGCTGCGGGCGTCAATCTCGCCGAGGTTGTCAACGATGGGCTTTAGGCCGCGCTTGGAGTCGCCGCCGAAGTAGAACTCGTCCAACCACTCGACGCGGGACTCCTCACCGCGCGCGATGCGGTCGAGGTCTTCCTCCATCTGGGCGGTGAACTCGTAGTTCACGTAGGGGCCGAAGCTGGATTCGAGCAGGCGCACCACGGAGAACGCGATCCAGGACGGAATCAGCGAACCAGAACGAACGTTCACGTATCCGCGGTCCATGATGGTCGAAATAACCGCCGCGTAGGTGGACGGGCGGCCAATGCCCAGCTCGTCCAGGGTCTTCACGAGGGACGCCTCGGTGTAGCGCGGGGGCGGCAGGGTCTCGTGGCCGGCGGGCTCAATCGCCTCGGCGGTCAGTGCCTCGCCGGTGGTCAGGTTCGGCAGGCGCTTCTCAGCGTCCTTCGCCTCACGCTCAGCCACGCGGGATGCGTCAACGCCCTCCTCGTAGGCGGCGAGGAAGCCGCGGAAGGTGATGACGGTACCGGATGCAGCGAACTCGGCGTCCTGGCCGTTAGATGCCACGGCACCCAGGCGCACGGAGGCGGTGGAACCGGTCGCGTCAGCCATCTGGGAGGCGACGGTACGCTTCCAGATCAGTTCGTAGAGGCGGAACTCGTCGTTGGACAGGGAGCCGCGTACAGCGTCCGGGGTGCGGAAGGTGTCACCGGCGGGGCGGATTGCTTCGTGGGCTTCCTGCGCGTTCTTGCTCTTGGAGGTGTACACGCGCGGCGCAGAGGGCACGAACTCTGCGCCGTACAGCTCGGATGCCTGGCGGCGTGCGGCGGAGATTGCCTGCTCGCTCAGCGCCACCGAGTCGGTACGCATGTAGGTGATGTAACCGTTCTCGTACAGGCGCTGCGCCACCTGCATGGTCACGCGGGAGGAGAAGCGCAGCTTACGCGCGGCTTCCTGCTGCAGGGTGGAGGTCGTGAACGGCGCTGCCGGGCGGCGCTTGTACGGCTTGGTCTCGACCGAACGCACCGAGAACGCCGCTGACTGCAGGGCGGCGGCGAGCGCGTGGGCCGCCTCCTCGTTCAGGTGGGTGACCTTGGAGGAGCTGAGGGTGCCGTTGTCGGCGAAGTCCTTGCCGGTGGCGATGCGGTTGCCGTCTACGGCGACCAGCTTGGCGTCGAAGCCTTCGGAGGCTGCGGTCAGGAAGCGTCCGGTCAGGTCCCAGTAGTTGGCGGCGACGAATGCCATGCGTTCGCGTTCGCGCTCAACCACGAGGCGGGTTGCGACGGACTGCACACGACCTGCGGAGAGGCCGCGGCCGACCTTGCGCCAGAGTACGGGGGAAATTTCGTAACCGTAGATGCGGTCGAGGATGCGGCGGGTTTCCTGTGCGTCGACCAGGTGCAGGTCGATGTCGCGCAGTTCACCGAAGGCACGCTGAATGGCTTCCCGGGTGATTTCGGGGAAGGTCATGCGGTAGACGGGTACCTTGGGCTTGAGGACTTCCTTCAGGTGCCATGCGATGGCTTCACCTTCGCGGTCACCATCGGTTGCCAGGTAGAGCGCGTCTACTTCTTTGAGCTTGCGCTTGAGTTCGGCGACCTTTTTCTTTTTGTCGGGATTGACCACGTAGTAGGGTTCGAAGTTCTCTTCAACGTTGACAGCGAACTTGCCGACGGGGCTCTTTTTGAGGTTTTCGGGCAGTTCGGAGGGCTGCGGAAGGTCGCGGATATGGCCCATGGACGAGTCGACAAGGTAGTCCTCGCCGAGGTAGCTGCTAATGGTTTTGACCTTGGAGGGAGACTCCACAATCAGCAGGGCTTTTCCGGTCTTTGCCTGAGCGGGCACGGCACTCCTCTATCTGTGTGTTGAAAAGCTACGTATTCAACCATAACCTACGCTGGCGCTTGTGGGCGCCGACAGGGTGTGGTGTACGCGGGGTGAGGTGATCGGTGGGGGTGTAGTTTATGTTGGGTTGATGTGGTGCGCTCGGTGCGTTTCATGCGGCGAGCGCGCGGTGACCCGGCACTGGGCGAGCTGGCACGGTTCTGGTTGATGAGGACCGGGCGTGTTGAGCTTGCACGAGTGCGCAGGGTACTCGGTACATCATACGGTACCGGAGCGGTGGTGTGTGCACGGTGGTGTGCACGGGTGCTGGGGCGAACCGCACCCGCTCACCTGCGTTTCTAACTGGTGAGGGTGTCAGAGTCGGGGTGGGTGCCGTCCAGGTATGCGGGCAGCAGCGGGTATTCGCGGCCGTACACGGTCTGCGGCGCAATGCGCACCCACTGCATTTCGTGGGTTTCGGAATCGGGCAGGTCGAAGGTGCGCACGATCTGCGGGGTCATTTCCGGCGGCAGCCAGTGGGCGATACCGACCACGATGACGGAGCGGATGCCGTCTTCGAGGGTTTCGTCGATTTCGAAGGCGACGCGGCGGCTGACCACCACGGAGGAGAACTTGTTGCCGCGGGTGGTGCGGATGTAGATTTCCTGCTTGTCGTCTTGGCTGGCGACGGCGTAGAGCACGGGCAGCACATCGACGTGCTGTCCGTCAGTGAGGATGAGGCGGCCGAGAGTGTTTGCGTGCAGACGCTCCCAGCACTTGTCGACGCTGATACTTTCATCGGGGTACAGGTTACTCATGGTTTCAGTGTATGCGATGGGGTGGGTGCTCTTGCGTAGATGACGGTTTTGGTCAGTGGGTGGGTCGGGGCTGTGTCATTGCGCTGCCGTCTGTACGCGGTGGGCGCGCCCGGGCAGATGCGGCGGGTGCGTAGAATGGTGTGCATGACTATTTCTGCCGCCTCTTTCGCTCCCGAGTACGCCGCCGTTGCGGATGCTCCCCGCAGCGATGATTACGCCCGCCTGACCCGCATCCGTGAACGCCTGTTGGCGTTGAACTACAGCTATGACGCTGTGCAGGAGCTGCTCGGTGTTGAGGCGGCTGAGGCGATGGCTCGCGACCAGGTGGTTCCGGGCCTGTGGCGTGTGGAGCATATTCTGCGCGGCGGTTACAGTGCGGGTGAGAAGAACCTGGCGCGTCTGCTGGCGTTTTTCCTGCTGGCTCGCCCGCTCACTGAAGCGGAGGCAGCCGAGGTTTTCGGCGATACCCTGGTTGATTTTGAGAATGCCGCGCTGATTGAGCGCGACGCTGCGGATTCTACCCGCTGGTCCGCGAGCGTTGATTTGCGCCCGCACGCCGCCGATGACGGCACCGAAATCTTTGTTGCCGCCGACCTGGGTGCGCATCAGCGCCCCGGCGTGCTGCGTAAGGATCACGTGCTCGGCATTGGTCACGCTTCCCTGACTCTGGCGCAGATTACCGAGCGCACCCCCGTCAAGCGTGCCCTGGATGTGGGCACCGGCTGCGGTATTCAGACCTTCCACCTGCTTGCCCACGCTGAGCACGTGACCGCCACCGATATTTCGGAGCGTGCCCTGGCGTTCACCCGTTTTAACCTGCTGCTGAACGCGCAGGCACTCAATATTGATCCGCAGAACCCGCAGGCGCGCGTGAGCCTGCGTGAGGGTTCCCTGCTGGATCCGGTCGCCGGTGAGCTTTTCGACCTGGTGGTTTCGAACCCGCCGTTCGTGATTACCCCGCGCGTTGCCGGTGAGAGCGCCGAGGAGCAGTTCACCTACCGCGATGGCGGCCTGCCCGGTGACGAAATTGTGAGCACGATGGTGCGTCAGCTGCCGTCGGTGCTGGTGCCCGGTGGCCGCGCGCAGATGCTGGGCAACTGGGAGATTATTCGCGATTCGGCGGATCCGGATGCACCGCGTCCGTGGGATGAGCGCCCGCGCGCCTGGGTTGCCGACGGCGGCGCGGAGGCGTGGTTTATTCAGCGTGAGGCGCTGACCCCCGCCTCCTACGCGGAGACCTGGTTGAAGGACGCGAGCGAGAACCGCGACCGCAGCCACTACGAGCAGACCTACGTGGCGTACCTGAACGACTTCGCTTCCCGGAACGTTCATTCTATTGGTTTCGGTATGATTTGGCTGCGCCGCCCGACCGAGGCGACCGCGGCAGGTGTGATCGAGCCCCTGCAGCGTTTCGAGGAGATCACCTACCCGATTCAGCAGCCCATCGCCCGCGCCCTCACCGAGTCCGTGCGCCGCTACGACCGCCTCGCCGCCATGGACGATGAGGCGCTCCTCGCCGCACACCTGGAGGTCGCTGAGGACGTCACCGAGGAGCGCCACGGCCGCCCTGGCGCCGAGCACCCCAGCGTCATTTTGTTGCGTGCCGGTTCGGGTCTGTGCCGCACCCAGTTGCTCTCCACCGAGACGGCGGGTTTTGCGTCGGCGAGCGATGGTGAGCTTGCCGTGGGTCAGATTGTGGCGGCTCTTGCCATGCTGCTGTCCTGGCCCGAATACGATGAGGCTGCCGCCGCGGCACGCGGTACGCAGGAGCAGCATCCGCGCGATACCCTGCTGCATGCGGTGCGTGAGCTGGTGCTCAAGAGCTTCCTGCACTTTAGCGACGAGCACGCGGGCGCTGAATCGGCTGGCGAAAACACTGCAGACGAGCAAGGCTAAGCGTGCGCATTTGGTCCCTTCACCCCTCCCTGCTTGACCGCCGTGCCCTGGTCGCTTGCTGGCGCGAAACCCTGCTGGCGCAGAAGGTGCTGCGGGGTCTGACTCGCGGGTACACGAACCACCCGCAGCTGATTCGTTTTCGCGCGCATCCGCAGCCGCTGGAGGCGGTTGCCGCCTACCTGTCCGGGTTGGCGGATGAGGCGGATGCCCGCGGCTACTCGTTCAACCGTGCACTGATTGGTGCGGGCGAAGATGAGGCGGGCGAAAATAGCACAAACGAAAATAGCGTAGGCAAAAACGGTACCGATAAAAACTGTGCTGACAAGGCAGGAAACCCGTACGCTTCGGTCGCGCATATTCCCGTTCCTCTGGGTCAGTTGGAGTACGAGCTCGCCTTTCTGCAGCACAAGGTGGCGGGGCGCGACCCCGAGTGGGAGCATCGGTTGAGCGAGCGCCTGGCGGCGCGCGGCGGGCTGGCTGCGTGTGCGCATCCGCTGTTTGAGGTGGTTCCGGGCGCTATTGAGCCCTGGGAAAAGACGAAGGACTTTTAGACAGAGGGATTTCTAAGAACGTGAGCATAGTAATGCCCCGGCGGAACCCTTGCGGGTGCCTGCCGGGGCATCGCTGTATGTATGGCTCAAGCTGTATGGAAACAAGCATCTCAGCGCATTACAGAGCGCTGGAAACAGCTTGGCACGGGGTCTTTACCTCAGGGTCTTTACCCCAGGACCTTTACCCAAGGACCTTCACTTGGTGGTCAGCGCGGGCTTGATCTCCTCCACGATTGCATCAAGCATCTTCAGGTTGAAGTCCACACCCAGCTACAGTCGACCCGCCGCAATGAGATCGGCCATGGCGGCAAGTTCAGCCATGTAGAGCGGGTTTTCGTAGCGCATGTCTGGGTTACAGCACTGGCTCTTCAACGTCGGGTGACGGGTCAGTCGTCCTCGTCTTCGAGGTCCTCTAGCACTTCGAAGGGCGACTCGACGTCGCCGCGCCAGGCCTCCAGGCCTTCGCGCACCGCGAGCACCGCCACGACCAGCGCCGCGACCGAGTCAGCCCACCACCAGCCGAACAGGCTGTCGAGGACGAGGCCGATGAACACCGCACCGGAGAGGTAGATGCACAGGATGAGCTGCTTGGCGTCGGCCATCACGCTCTTGGAGCCCAGCTCCCGCCCGGTGCGGACCTCAATCCACGCCAGCAGAGGCATGACGACCAGGCTCAGCGCGGTGATACCGAGACCCAGCGGGCTGCGGTCGGGGCCCTCCTGGCCGACCAGGGCCAGCACCGCGTCGATCGAGACGTAGGCCGCCAGCGCGAAGAACGCGATGCCGATGGCCTTGACGGTGACCGTTTCCCACCGCTCAGGGTCCTTGCGGGTGAACTGCCAGGTGATGGCCGCGGCCGAGAGTACCTCGACAACCGAGTCGAGCCCAAAGCCAATGAGCGCCGCAGACGAGGCGAGGACGCCTGCCCAGACTGCGACGATTGCCTCGATTACGTTGTACGTGATCGTGAAGCCGACGATGAAGCGGACGCGCCGGTGCAGCATCGCGCGGCGCGCGGCGGTCAGGGTCTCGCTCATGCTCCCGCCGCCGTTCCACAGCAGCCCGACACCGAGCATACCGGGTCGATGCACGGCGCTGCCTCGTCCACCGCGAGCGTGACGTCGATCAGGGACGTCAGTGCCGCGGCGAGGTGCGGGTTGGCGATCTCGTAGCGCGTCTGGCGGCCCTCGGGCTCGGCGACGACGATTCCACAATCGCGCAGGCAGGTCAGGTGGTTGGACACGTTCGAGCGGGTCAGCTCCAGCTCGCGCGAGAGCACGGCTGGATAGCTCGGGCCGCCGAGGAGGGTCATCAGAATCCGGGAACGTGTCGGGTCGGCCATGGCGCGGCCGAGCCGGTTCATTACGTCGAGGCGTGAAGCAATAGTCAGCATACGATGACTATACAGTGATAACTGACCAATTGTCCACTTGTACGGGCTGCCGCACGTGCTCCGCACCCTTGCCCTCGGGAGGCGGCAGAGTTCGCGCTCATCAGCGACCACCGCCCATCACGGAAGCGACGGCGGCACGCTGGCGCGAAACTCTGCTAGCGCAGAAGGTTCTGCGGAATCTTCACCTCAGGGGCTTTACTTAGTGGTCAGCGCGGGCTTGATCTCCTTCACGATTGCGTCGAGCATCTTCAGATTGAAGTCCACACCCAGCTGGTTCGGGATCGTCAGCAGCACGGTGTCTGCCGCCTGAACCGCCTCATCACGAGCGAGCTCTTCGGCGATATCCGCCGGATCACCAATGTAGCTGCGACCAAAACGGGAGAAGCTGTTGTCAATAATGCCGGTGTAATCCTGCGAGTCCTCCGAAGCGCGGCGACCGAAGTAGCGCGCCGAGGTTTCGTCGATAACGGGCAACACCGAGCGGGACACCGAAACACGCGGAACACCCGAATTACCCGCCTTCACCCACTCGGAGCGGAAGAGGCGAATCTGCTGCGCCTGCTGCTGATCGAAGGGAATACCCTTATCTTCCAGCATCAGGGTTGAGGACATGAGGTTCAGACCCTTCTGCGCGGTCCACACGGCGGTGCTATCGGTGCCCGCGCCCCACCAGATGCGGTCGCGCAGACCCGGCGACTGCGGCTGAATCGGGGCGTACTTGCCCGCCACGCGAGCGCTGGGCGCCATGCCCTCACCCTCAATTGCCTTGAGGAAAATATCGAGGTGGCGGCGCGCCATATCGCTCTCGTTTTCGCCTTCTGCCGGGTAGTAGCCGAAGCTCTCAAAGCCGCGGATAACGGATTCGGGCGAGCCGCGGGAGACACCGAGCTGCAGTCGGCCCGCCGCAATGAGGTCTGCCATGGCGGCAAGTTCAGCCATGTAGAGCGGGTTTTCGTAGCGCATGTCAATCACGCCGGTACCCAGCTCGATGCGTTCGGTCTTGGCGGCGATTGCGGAGAGCAGCGGGTAGGGGGTTGCCTGCTGCTGGTCGAAGTGGTGCACGCGGAAGAACGCGCCGTCCAGTCCGATGTCTTCGGCACCTACGGCAAGGTCGATTGCCTGGTGCAGAGATTCTGCGGCGGAGGGTACGCGGGAGCCGGGGACCTCAGCCCAGTGGCCGAAGGAGAGGAAGCCGAGCTTCTTCTCGTCGCCGCGCATGGGCTCGAGGTGGCTGATGCGGATAGACTCGTCAAGCTGCGGGGTGCTGTTCAGGTTGGTGCTCATGGTTTTTCCTTTGCGGGTTGCGCTCGGGCTCTTGTAGTGCCGGGCTAGTGTTTTAAATCTAAACCCAATTACTTTACATGTCAAGTATTTTGTTTCAGGGTATTACGCACAGAGCATCCCTCCCCAACTTTCGCTGCACACACCACCTGCACGCCTCACCCGCCCGCACGCCTCACCCGCACGAGGCACACATACCGCCACAAAATGCTGGCGCAAAATACAGCCGAAAAGGGCACAAAAAAGCCCGGCGGAACGAACGCATCGCACCACCGGGCCCTTCTATTCAACAGCTAAAACTGCAACTACAACGGCAGAAACAAACTGCCCTAGGAACGCTTCACCAGCGGAACCCACAGCTCCATACGGTAATCAGCCGCCTGCATATCGCCGCGACCGTACACCTCAAGGCCACCCACCGGGCGGTACTGCGGATTCTTCGCGAAGAACGCCTCCTCGAAGCTCGCAAAGCCAGCCGGAATGGACTCCGAAATCGGGCCGGTCACCTCAACCACCGCATAGGTGCTCGCAGGCAACTCCAGCACGCCCAGACCAAGCTTCGCCGCGCTCGCCGGCTCCGACACCAGGAAACCCGCCGTGTAGCGGACCTGGCCCTTCGGGTTCGGCTGAGTGCACACGCCCAGGTACTGGGTCACGTTCAGAACATCCAGCATCGCCGGGGACGCCTTCTGATTCAGCTCATCCCACAGCGAGGAGAAGTCGCCGTCCAGGGGGAACACCTGCGAAACGCCGGCAACGACCATCGCCGGGTGTTCCTCAATGCGAGGTTCAGAAATCTGAACCGCGCCGCCCTTAGCGGCTGCCATTAGGCGTTCGCCTCAGCTGCTTCGCGGTCCACCGAGCACTCGGGCACGCAGTGGCGCTTCGCGTCATCAGCTGCGCACTCGGGGCAGAGCAGAACCAGCTCGCGGCAGGAATCGTTGGAGCAGTTCTCGAACTTGTTCGAGGGGGCGCCGCACTGTTCGCACTTGCCGATGGTGACGGTGTCCGGGGTGAATTCCATGTGCATGCGCTTGTCGAAGACGTAGAGCGAGCCTTCCCACAGTTCCTTATCGCCGTACTTCTCGCCGTAACGCACGATGCCGCCGTCGATCTGGTAGATTTCCTTGAAGCCGCGGTTCTTCATGAGCGCGGAGAGAATCTCACAGCGAATACCGCCGGTGCAGTAGGTGACGACCGGCTTGTCCTTGATGTGGTCGTACTTGCCGGACTCGATCTCGCGGATGAAGTCGTGGGTGGTGCGCACGTCGGGAACGATAGCGTTCTTGAACTTGCCGATCTTCGCCTCGAACGCGTTACGGCCGTCGAAGAAGACCACTTCGTCGCCGCGCTCTTCCACAAGCTTGTTGACCTCTTCAGGCTTCAGGTGCACGCCGCCGCCAACGACGCCGTTCTCGTCCACCTGCAGCTCGTCGGGAGCGCCGAAAGCCACAATCTCGTCGCGTGCCTTCACGGACAGGCGGGGGAAGTCCTCCGCGCCGCCCTCGGACCACTTGAACTCCATGTTCTTGAAGCCGGGGTACTTGCGGGTTTCCTTGGTGTACGCCTTGACCGCGTTGATTTCGCCGCCGAGGGTGCCGTTAATGCCGTGCTTGGAAATGAGGATGCGCCCGCGCAGGCCGAGCTTCTCACAGAGGGCACGCTGCCAGAGCATGACCGCCTGCGGGTCGGCGATGGGGGCGAACTGGTAATACAGAATAATCTTATTTTGAGCCACGAAACTATTTTATCGTCATATACGTCTAAAGCATGCAAATTTTTTGATATGTGCGCGCTGACTACGGGTTCGGTTGCACAAAAGCGGTGCCGGGGGCGGGGTCAGGCTCTGGGTCAAGCTCGGGGCTAGGCTCGGGGTCGAGGCAGGATTCGAGCGGGTGCGGAACCGGGTCCAGAGCCAGCGTTCAGGGTAGCGCGTGACCGGCAGCAGGTCGGGTTTTAGCCCGCCGCTCTACAATGGAACCCATGCCGCACAGCACCTCCTTGCAGAACCCCAACCAGCAGCCCACGCACCAGTCTGTACACCAGCCCGAGCAGGGGCAGTCTGCGGCGCGCCCAAAAACGCTACGCTACCGCGAGCTACCCGCGAGCGCACAGCAGGTGCTGGCATCCCTGTTGCCGGAGGCGGAACGCACCGGAACCCTGCCCGAGCAGGTGACCCATATTCACACCATTGCCGCCAGGGAGGCGAGCTACGCGCCGTGGCCGCAGTGGTTGCATCCGCGCGTGGTGGAGGCTTTTGAATCGCTCGGCATTGCCGAGCCCTACGCCCACCAGGTGCAGGCGGCGAACGCCGCCCACGCGGGTCTTGATGCGGCACTGGCGGCGAGTGCGGCGCGCTACGGCTGGCAGGCGGGGCGGATTGAGGCCGAGCGGGTTGAAGCTGAACGCATTGAAGCACCAGCTCCCGCACACGCCGAAGACGCGAAGAACACCGGCAGCGGCGGGCACGTGATTGTGGCGACTGGTACCGCCTCGGGCAAGACCCTGAGCTACCTAATGCCCACCCTGGACGCTATTTATCGTGCGTCCTGTGGCGAGCCGGTGAGCTCAACTTCCGCTTATTCCGGGGCAGAAAACCTCAATAATAGAGCGAACGTTCTCTACATTTCACCGGCGAAGGCACTCTCCGCCGACCAGCTCACCGCCCTCATCTCCTACAACCTACCCGGACTCCACGCGGCAAGCTACGACGGCGACACCCCCACCGGCGAACGCCGCTGGATCCGCGAACACGCCAACTTCATCCTCACCACCCCGGACATGCTCAACTACTCAATCCTGAGCAACCACCGGCAGTGGGCATCCTTCCTGCGCGGGCTGCGCTACGTGGTGCTCGACGAGGCACACAGCTACCGCGGCGTCTTCGGCGCGCACATCGCCAACCTGCTGCGCCGCCTGCGCCGCGTCTGCGCGCTCTACCGCACCGTGCCCGTGTTCTACGGCGCTTCCGCAACCAGCTCCAACCCGGTCGAGTCTTTCTCCAAGCTCATCGGCGTGCCGCAGCAGGCGGTCACCGCCATTACCGAGTCCACCTCCGCACGCGGTGAAACCACCGTCGCACTCTGGGAGCCCGAATTCATGCCGCCCAAGGCGCACGATCAGCTCGCCAAGGGCGCCCGCAGCACCCAGCAGCAGGCGGTCCAGTCGAAGGCTGAGCAGGAGGCGCCGCGCCGCGTCTCCCCCGTGGAGCAGGGCGCGCAAATGCTCACCGACCTGGTGCTTTCCCGCACCCGCTCCCTGGTTTTCGCCGGTTCGCGCCGCAGCGTAGAAATCCTCTCGCAGAAGACCCAACGCTACCTCGACGAGGTGGAGGCGGGCCTCGCCCACCGCGTCGCCGCATACCGCGCCGGGTACACCCCCGAAGAGCGCCGCGAACTCGAACGCAAACTCCGCAACGGCGAACTGCTCGGCCTGGCGAGCACCTCCGCACTGGAGCTGGGCATTGACATCTCCGGACTGGACGCCGTACTCGTGGCGGGCTGGCCGGGTACCCGCGCCTCCTTCATGCAGCGCGTGGGCCGCGCGGGTCGAAGCGGTCAGGACGCGCTCGCCGTACTCATTGCCGACGACAACCCGCTCGACACCTACCTGGTGCACCACCCGGAAGCGATTTTCGGGCAGGAGGTTGAGGCGACCGTTTTCGACCCGACGAACCCGTACGTACTCTCACCGCAGCTGTGCGCCGCCGCGCAGGAGGCACCCATCCGCGCCGAAGAACTGAGCCTCTTCGGACCGCATACCGCCGCGCTGCTGAATCGGCTGGTGCAGCAGGGGTACCTGCGTCGCCGCCCAGACGGCTGGTACTGGACGCACGCCGAATCAGCCGCCGAGCTGGTCGATATCCGCGGCACCGGCGGCGGCCCCTACCAGCTCATCGACGCCGAAGACGGCACCCTGGTTGGCACCATGGACGCCGCGCACGCCATGAGCCAGGGGCACCCGGGCGCGATCTACATTCACCAGAACGCGCAGTACGTGGTCGAGTCCCTCAGCGAGGGCGAGCGCGTGATTCTGCTCAGCCGCGTCTACCCGGACTACTACACGCGCGCCGTTGAGAGCACCGAGGTGCGTATTCTGGCGGAGCGTGCGCGGGTTAGTTACGGTGCGCAAAACGCTGTTGGGGAAGCGGTTCCCGCCGAGACTGCTCCTGGAGCGTCTGTTCCCGGCGAACCGCAGCTCGCCCCGCTCACCATGCACCGCGGGCAAGTTCAGGTCACCGACCAGGTCACCGGCTACCGGCGATTCTCCGTCTACGGCGGCGAATACCTAGGCGAAGAGGCACAACCCATGCCACCGGAAGTGCTCATGACCGAGGCGGTCTGGTTCACCTTCGAGCCCAGCTACCTGTTCGGCGCGGGCGTGACCGAAGAGGACGGCCCCGGCACCCTGCACGCCGCCGAGCACGCCGCCATCGGACTGTTGCCGCTCATCGCCACCAGCGACCGCTGGGACTTGGGCGGGCTCTCCACGCTGCTTCATGTGGACACCGGAAGGCCCACCATTTTTGTCTACGACGCAGCACCCGGCGGCGCGGGCATTAGCGAGCGCGGCTTCAACGCGGTTACGCAGTGGCTGAGCGCCACCCTCGAAGCCATCGAAAGCTGCGGATGCGACAACGGCTGCCCCTCCTGCGTGCACTCACCCAAGTGCGGCAACCGCAACGAGCCGCTCAGCAAGCACGGCGCCCGGGCGCTACTGCAGGCAATGCTGCGGAGCATGGCGGAGGCGTAGAACGCGCTGGGATGACAACTCCCGGCGAGCGCAAATAACCTAGTCGGCTGGATTTTCAAGCTCGGATGGGTTTTCCGGCTCAAGAGGTTCGGGTACCGAGTCCTGCTCGACCCCCAGTTCCTCCTCCAGCTCGGCGATCTCATCGGGGCTCAGCTCCTCCGCGTTGCCCACCGCGTCATGCTCTTCTTCGGCGTACTCTTCTTCAGGGTGCTCAGCCCCGGCGCGGGCACGCACCCTCGCCGGGCCCAGCATCCCCATGGGCCCTGCGACGGGGACGGCGACCGTCACCTCCACCGTTTCAGGGCGATCCGGAAACGTGCAAGATTCCAGCTGCGCGCCGTGGCGTTCGGCAAGATCAGCCGCCACCGCGCACGGGTCGCCCTCGGTGAGCCCACGGTAGGCATCCGCCGCCGCGAGCGCACTCAAATCGGCGGCGGCGGAAGCCCTGCGGTTCGCGGACACCACCCCGATGAGCCCGGCAATCACCACGGTCACCACCAGCAGCGCGGCAATAATGGTGAGGGCGAGGACGGTACCGCTACCCTCTTCGGGGCGTCGATTCTTGGAGGTTGCTTTCGGGGCGGGGCACATAGCGGCTCTATTCACCCCCATGCCCCGCACCGTTTTCAGCATCGTTTTCGCCGCCGCCTTCAACGCGGGCGTGGGCATCCGCCCGTAGCACCCAGCCGGTTGCCGAGCCGATCACACCGGGGGCGGGGCGGCTCACCCGCACGTGCACTTGCCGGGCGCGCCCCGCCTCTGTCACGGCTACATCATCAGGAGAAACGGAAATCTGCACGCTCTGCGCCGGGTCGATGCGGCTGACGGCGGAGCGAATCTGCGCCTCAGAATCTCCGCGGGCGGCGGCTCGTGCGGCCGTTCGCGCAGACTCCTCCACTTTGAGTTGCGCAACCCCCGTGGAGGCGGCACCCAGGCAGAGGGCGAGCACCACCGTCACGGCGGGTAGGGCCACCGCAAATTCGGCGGTAATCACACCCTCTTCTGCTGGGCTCTTGCGCGGGGTTGAGGGTGCCGGTTCCGCCCCGACTTTTCCTGCGAGACGAGCGCACCGCAAAGCACCCAAATTCACATGAGCATTCATTCTTTATTCCTCCTTTCTGACTTGATTTTCCAGGGCTTCCAATACCTAGAACCAAACCCTACGCGGGTTCACCAAAGGTTCTAGAGCAGCCCCGTATTGCCCGCAATCGACAGGGCGTTACGCACAATATCCAGGAGCATGGAACGCACCTCATCCGACTTGAGAATCAGCACCAGCAGGCCCGCGAAACCGACCGCCGCGAGCATCACAATGCCGTACTCCGCGGTGGAGGCGCCTTCCTCCGGGTCACCCGCGGGGGCGTAGTCTTCGAGCGCCTTTTCGTGCCCCTCAGCGGGTACATATTCGGTGCAGCCGGGCGCGTGCTCACCCAGGCTGCGGCAGGTGGCGCCGCATTCGTCCAGGGTGCAGCCCTCGGCGAGCGCGCGGGCAATGGTCAGCGCCTGCTCGGGGCTCAGACGGTCCGTGTTCATATCAATCTCCATTTCGTGAGGGTCAATCCTGGGGCCGGTATGCTTCTGCTCAGCGCAGGCGGAAAGTTCAGCGTCACTGAAGAGCTCGGTATCGCTGAAAAGCTCGGGGCATTCTTCACGCAGCTGCTTCATGGTGGTTGCGATGGCAACGGACAGCGGCACGGGGCCCAGAATGGTCTGCGTTTCAGCGCCCTGCACGGCACCGAGCGCGGCGGGCTGAATTTCGCTCGGAATGCCACCCGGAGCACCGACTGGGGCGTTGCCCGGAGCGCCGACAGCGTGCAGGTCGTGGCGGATTGCTTCGCAGAGGGTGTTCGTCATTGGTTTTCCTTTCGTTGTGCCCTGAACATTCGGGGCGGAGTGGGTGCTCGTCTGCGTTCTTGGCAGATGGGCGAAGGTCTAAACTTTTCAGTATTTCGGCTAGTCGATAGTGCTTATGGGCTTGGTTCTTTAGCCGGTCAGCGTGGGTAGTAGCGAAATGAGGATGGGCATAATGCCCAGGCAGATAAAGGCGGGCAGCGAGCACAACCCGAGGGGCACCACGAGCGCTACAGAGAGCTTTCCGGCGGCGCGTTCTGCCGCGCGGCGTTCGTTGAGGCGGTGCGCATCGGCTAGGGAGAGCAGTAGCGCCGTGCTGGGTGCGCCGCCCGTGTAGGCGGGGGCGAGTGCATCCCGCAGCTCACCGAAGGTTCCCGCCGCGGACCCCGACCAGGCACTCCCCCAGCCGCTGCCCATCTGTAGGCGCTGGCAGACCGTGTGCAACGGTCGGCTGTTAAGCGCCTCGGCGAGGGTGCCCAGTGCGGCGAGCGGTGCGAGCCCGGCTCTCAACTGCGCGGCGAGTAGTTCCAGCACGAGGGCGGTATCAATGGGCGCGGAACCTGCTGGCGAGGTAGGCTTTTCCGTCTCAGATTCAGCATTCGCCGCCCTGGTGCTCGGCCTTGCGCTCTCCGCCTCCGCCCGATGCACGAGCGCGGCGGTCCAGCGGCGCCCGGCGAAGGCGAGCCCCAGTCCGAGCAAACCGGTGAGCGCCCCGAGAATGGAGCCGGTCAGCACGCCCACGGGGTCGCTTCCCATGAGCACCCCCAAGCCGAGGCCGAGCAGCGGTAGCCAGGAGAGGATCCTGCCGGTGGCGCGCGGTGCGGCGAGGGCGCTCTGCCTGCCCAGGAGCGCGTCGATGCGTTCTTCGGCGTGTTCGGCGGCGCGTTCCAGGCTCGTGGCGAGCGGCGCCCCGGCGCTCTCGCTCATGCGCAGGCTCAGCTGCAGGTCGTGCAGGCGCTCGCGGCTGTGCGGGCGCATCCGGGTACTGTTTTCGAGTAGCTGCGCGCAGGCGAGGTGCGCGGGGGCACCCCAGGAGGTAACCGTGGCGAGAGCCTGCATGAAGCGGCGGATATCTTCGGCGCACCGCTTGTGCCCGTAGTCTTCGGAAAGGGGCGAGAGGCCTCGTGCCCGTCGAGGGCGGGCGCTTTTCCGAGAGCTATTCTTCGTGCGCGTTTTCCCCGTACCCGGCACCAGCTCGTTCTGCCCGAACTGCCCGAACTCCGCAAACTGCCTAGAGCCCGGGTCGGTGTGCACCGCCTCCTGCAGGGGGATACCGGCGCGTAGGTTCAGGGCGAGGGTGCGTAGCATGAGCGGCCACATGCGCATTTCCTCGGCGCTGGCTGCTCCGGCGATGCGCCCAGCTAGACGCTCAGCCCAGCGTTCGCGAAGGCTTCCGTTGCTCTTCTCGTTCTGCTGCATTACTTCCTCCTTTCACGTTTTCTGCTTCCCCATTTCGGGGTGGCTAGTACCCAACTTCAGAGCCAGTAGAAATACGCCTGACCTGCAGGTACTCTTCACTCCCCTGTGTGGCGGGGTGCAGACTGTAGATACCCTCGATGCGGCGGCGACCATCCCGGTGTTCCAGGTGGATAATGCGTTCAAAAGCCGTCGCCGTATGTAGAGCAACCGTTCTACTATCCAGTCCGGCAAGCGCACCCAAGGCGCACAAACGCAGGGGCACTGCCTGTGCGCTATTGGCGTGCAGGGTCGTTCCGGCACCGCGGTGGCCGGTGTTCATGGCGGTCAGCAGGTGCACCACCTCCGCGCCGCGGCACTCACCGACCACGAGCCGATCCGGGCCCATACGTAGCGCCTGCACAATCAGCTCACCCAGCCCGATTTCGCCGGCGCCCTCGGAGTTGGCGGCGCGGGTTTTGAGGGCAATAACCTGCTCATGCTGCGGCGCGAGTTCCGGGGTGTCTTCAAGCAGAATGAGGCGCTCCTGCGGCGTGCACAGCCCCAGCAGGGCGTTGAGCAGGGTGGTTTTGCCGGTGCCGGTACCGCCGCTAATGAGGAATCCGCGGCGTTCGGCAATCATGCGGCGCAGGTAGGCGGCAGTCGCCTCATCGCACAGCCCGGCGGCCTGCATTTGCGCCAGGGTGGGGCGCTCGCGGGCGGGTAGGCGCACGGAGAGCCGGGTGCGTTCGCTCAGCGGCGGGATAATCGCGTGAATGCGCCTGCCGTGCTCGTCGCTAATGTCAGCCGCCGGATGCGCGGCATCCAGCTGCCCACCGTGCCTGCGGATGAGCCGCTCGGCGAGGTCGCGCACGCGCCGCTCATTGCCGAGGCTCAGCGCCACGGGGCGGGTGGTTCCGTTGATACCCGCCCAGATATCGCAGGGTGAGTTCACGTAGATATCGGTGATGGTTCCGGCGCGTTGCCCCTCGTCAAGGAGCAGGTCGAGGGCGCCGAGGCCGTAGAGTTCCGCGGCGAGGTAGCGCAGCGCGGTCTGCCGGTTGACGGGCACGTATTCCACGCTGGGGTAGCTCCAGGAGGTGGGCGCGGGTTGCACCGTTTTGGCGCGGAATTTTCGGGGCTTCGTCACATTAGTTCCGTCTGCGTCCGCTCCTTCTGCGCTCGCGTTCCCCCAGGCGTGCCCCCGAGCATTTCCCTGGCGTCCACCGTCGATGGCGCAGATTGCCTCGTCCACGGCGTTTTCGAGAATCTCACGGAGGGGCTGGGATTCTTGGAGTAACCCACCGCCCGCGGCACTCACAGCGTTTGCACCACCCGCGGCGACTACACCCTCTGTGGGCGGCCGCTCCCCTGCCTTCTCGACCGTCTTCTCGAGCCCGGTGCTGAATCCGTTACTGGGTCCGGCACTGAACCCGGCACTAAAACCGCCCAGGGCGATAGCGCTCATCTGCGGCGAGCGCAGAATCAGCTCGCGGGCGTGCAGGGCGACGGCGCGGGCGCGATAGTCTTCGGGAATGAGCAGGGCGGGTAGCGAGTGCGCGCGGGTATTCTGGACGTCCGTATTCTGTATGCCCGTATTCTGTGCGCCCGGCTGATTCACGCCCTGTGCGGCACGCGGCGGGCAACCGTTGGGGCTGCCGGGATTGTTGGCAGGGTGCCCGGCGGGATTGTTGGAGGGGTTCATGGCGGGGTTCATGACTCTAGGAGAGCATTGCGCCCGCCCTGAATTTTTAAGAGAATGAGCGTTCTGTGGATAACTCCTCGCGCACCCCGAAATATCCGCGATGCACGCACCTCAAACGAACAAAACGCACGCATCCGGCGCTTTTATGACAAACCACCCGTAAATTCTGGTGATAACCACGCACCACCCGTTCTACCGGCACATCCTCGATAATGGAAGAATGTACGTTCTGCTCAGTCCTGCCACCGGCGCGGGTATTACCGCCCAGACCGGCACCCCCGCACACCCGGTCACGTCGGCTATTGCCGCGGGTGCGTCCCCGCGCGGTGCTCAGCCGGTGACCTCGTGGGGTGCTTTTCATTTTTCGGCGCCGACCGCTGAGCAGTTGCAGGACCCGACCTTTATTCCGCGGATTACGCGTGCGGATCGGGTGAGTGCGGCGAATCTTCCGGCGTATGTGCGAGAGGTGGAGCGGCAGGCGACGGATTCGGCGCAGGCGCGTTTTCCCCGCTGGATTTGGGCTGATACCCGCCACGTTGACCCGCTGCTTCTGCGCCGCGGGGTGCGGGTGCATCTGTGCCATGATTTGCGTCTGGTGCAGCGGATTTTGGCGACTGCCGCTACGCATCCGAGCGGTTTTGTGGAGTACAGCCCGGTGCTGGATTTTTCTGATGTGCGTGAGGCGGCCGAGCCGCAGGGGTATCTGCCGGTGGCGCGGCAGATTCAGGGTCAGGAGGAGCTGTTCGGCGCTGATTTTTTGAGTGCGCCCGCTACCTCTTCCGCCGCATTCGCCGGTTCTCCTGCTGATTCCTCCCCGGATTTCCTTGAGGCGGCGCCTCATGAGCCTTTTGCCCCGCAGTTGGCGGCGGGCCCGGTGACTCTGCTGCCGGAGCATCCGGTGGTGCGTGTGCTGATGCGTGAGTGGCTGGCGCAGGCGCGCGCTATTAGCGAGTCGAGGCACCCGGAGCGGCTGCGTCTTTTGGCGGCGGCTGAGTCTGCCGGTGCGTTGGTGGCGGCTGAGATTGGTTATTACGGCATCCCGTTTAATGTGCAGGCGCATCATGAGCATCTGTGCGAGTTGTTGGGTCCGCGTCCGGTACCTGGGGAGCGTCCGCAGAAGATGCAGGAGTTGGCGGAGCAGATTCAGCGCATGCTGTTTATGCCGTCGTTGAACCCGGATTCGCCGCAGGATCTTTTGCGTGCTTTGCAGTCTGCGGGGGTTTCGGTGAAGTCTACGCGTTCGTGGGAGTTGAAGAGTTGGGCGGATGCGATTCCGGCTCAGCGGCAGAAGCGTTGGGCGCTGATTGACCCGATTCTGCGTTATAAGAAGCTGTACCGTATTTGGACTGCTAACGGCTGGACGTGGGCTGATACGTGGGTTTCTGAGGGTGCGTTCCGCCCGCATCTTGAGGTGGGTGGCGCCGCGACCGGGCGTTGGGGCGCTTCCGGCGGTGGTGCGTTGCAACTGCCTGCGGAGATTCGTCAGGCGGTGCAGGCGCCGGAGGGTCAGGTGCTGACGGTGACGGATGGCTCGCAGATTGAGCCGCGTATTTTGGCGGCGTTGAGCCGTGATGAGGCGCTCGCTTCGGCGGGTCGTGGCGCTGACCTGTATGCGGGTATTGCCGAGCTGGCGCGCATGAAGGGTGTGGGTTTGACGGAGCGTTCCCACGCGAAGGTGGGCATGCTGGCGATTATGTATGGCGGTCGCAGCGGTGAGATTGGTGCCCTGTTGCCGCATGTGGCGGCGCTTTTTCCGCAGGCGATGGAGTTTACGGAGCGTGCGGCTCGTATTGGTGAGGCGGGCGGTCAGGTGACGACTTTTTTGGGTCGTACGTCCCCGCCGGTTGATGAGCGTTTCCGTGAGATTGTGGCTGATCGGTCTTCGCCGGCGGCTGAGTCGCGTGCGGTGTCGACTGCGCGTGCGCACGGGCGTATGACCCGCAATTTTATTGTGCAGGGCACCGCAGCTGAGTGGGCTCTGTGTTGGATGGGCGCGGTGCGTTCTCGTCTGTTGTCGGAGCGGATTTTTGGTATGCCGATGCGCACCCGCATTGTGTATTTTTTGCACGATGAGCTTCTGCTGTGCGGTCCCGAGCTGGAGGCGGATCGCGTGGAGCGTATTGTGCGTGAGGGCGCTGCGGAGGCGGCGCGTCTGCTGTTCGGTCGGGTGCCGGTTGATTTTCCGGTGTCGGTGGCGCGGGTGCGCAACTACGCAGAGGGTAAGTAATCAGCGGTAAATGATCAGCCGCGCATAAGCGGCACCGTGCAACAAAAAATAGGGGCGGCGGGTAGCTTCGTTCAAGCTACCTGCCGCCCCTATCTGCACCATATAGCCGCTAGTCAAGCGCTTATTCTGCGAAGAGCTTTACTCCTCGTAGCCGGGTGCCGGGCGCATCTTTTTTGTATCCCAGGGCACGGTCCAGCCGAGCGAGTTGAAGATCCGGTCCAGCAGAATTGCAGTGAATCCCCAGACCGTGAATTCTTCGCCGCCGGGCATGCGCACCTCGAAGGCGGGGGTGCGGTGTGAGGTGCGGCCGCGTTTGACGTAGGCGGTGTGCCGGTTGGCGGGGTTGAGCAGGTCGCGCACGGGCACGCGGGCGATGAGCGCGGATTCGTTGTGGTCGACGACCTCGACGGGCACGGGGCTGTTCCACCAGCCGATGACGGGGGTGACCATGAAGTTGCTGATGGGTAGCGGCAGGGTGTGCAGCTGGCCGAGGATCTGCACGCCGGCGGGGTCGAGCCCGGTTTCTTCGACCGCCTCGCGCAGGGCGGCGATGTGGGCGACGGGTTCGCCGGTGGTTTCGGCGAGCGCGTAGTCTTCGGGGTCGATTTTGCCGCCGGGGAAGGCTGGCTGACCGGCGTGTGAGCGCAGGGTCGCGGCACGTACGAGGAGCAGTACATCCAGGTCGGCGCTGACGTTGTCGGGGCAGCCGTCAAATTCGCCGGTGGAGGGCGAGTTATCGAGCACGCCGAAGAGGATTAGCACGGCGGCTTCTTTGCTCAGGGGGCTGGCGGGTGCGCTGCGCAGTAGGGCTTGGACGTCGAATTCCACGCCGCCCTCTGCGAGAGCCGCCAGTGCCTGCTGGGCGGGGTGCTGTGCATCCTGCCCCGCCTGTTCGGATTGCGCCGGTTCGGATTGTACCGACTGCTCGGGTGCGCTCATCTGTGTACCTCTCTTCTGCGCGGGCTGCATTCCGGTTCAGGTGCCATTAGGCGCTGAGCGGGTAGCCTTCTGCCATGAGTTCGCGGCGGGTTGCGCCCTGCAGGAATCGCAGGTGCAGGTCTTCTCGGCCGGGTGCCATTTCGTATTTCATGAGTTTACGTGCTGCTTGTTCGTTCGTTTCCCCGGCCCCATAGGACGGGCAGAGGTCGGCGACGGGGCATACGCCGCAGGCGGGCTTTTTGGCGTGGCAGATGCGGCGGCCGTGGTAGACCATGCGGTGTGAGAAGAGCGTCCAGTCTTTGCGTTCGATGAGTTCGGCGACGTCTTTTTCGACCGTCTCGGGGGCGTCTGAGGTGGTGAATCCCATGCGGCGGGCGAGGCGGCCGAAGTGGGTGTCTACGGTCAGTCCGGGCACGTCGAAGGCGTTTCCGAGGACGACGTTCGCGGTTTTGCGGCCGACTCCGGCGAGTTCTACGAGCTCTTCGAGGGTTGAGGGAACCTGCCCGTTGTGGCGTTCTACGAGCTGCTGGGAGAGGGTGACGATGGAGCGTGCCTTGGCGCGGTAGAAGCCGAGGGACTGAATGTAGGGTTCGACCTCTTCGGTACGTGCGGAGGCGAGCGCGGCGGCGTCCGGGTAGCGTGCGAAGAGTGCACCGGTGACGGAGTTGACGCGCACGTCGGTGGTTTGTGCCGAGAGCACGGTGGCGATGAGTAGCTCGAAGGGGTTGTCAAAGTCGAGTTCTGCAACGGCGTAGGGGTAGGTTTCGCCGAGGACGCGGTTGATTTTGCGAGCGCGGCGCACAGTGGCGAGGTGGCTTTCGGGTGCACGTGCGTTGAGGCGGCGTGCGGCGGCTGCGGCTTTGAATTCGGGAACGAATCGGATCTGCAGGAGCGATTCGGCGTTCTCTGCCGCGTTGTTCTCAGCCGCGTTATTTTCTGCCGCGGTGTTCTCTACTTCGGTGCGGGTGGCGTTCTCGGTCATAGCGCGAGGGTACCGGGCTTGGGTGTGTGGGCGGTAGCGAGGTTCACCGTACTTGGCTCGCTTCTCATCATTTTCTGTGTCTCATCTTTTTTGGGCAGTTCGCGCCGGCTAGCGCTCAGCGGGCGCTCACTGTGCCACACTGGTTTTATGTCAGATACGATTTTTGTGCTTAACGGACCGAATTTGAACCTGCTTGGGCAGCGCCGCCCCGAGGTGTACGGCTACACCACTCTGCACGATATTGAGCGTATGGTGCGTGAGCGCGCGGCGGATCATGGTTTTGATGTTGAGTTTATGCAGTCGAATCATGAGGGTGCGCTGGTGGATGAGATTCAGCGTGCTCGTACTCGTGGCGCGGCGATTATTATCAACCCGGCGGCGTACACGCACACGTCGGTGGCGCTGCACGATGCGCTGGAAGCGGCTGAGCTTCCGGTGGTTGAGGTGCATCTGTCGAATGTGCATCGTCGTGAGCAGTTCCGTCATCATTCGTTTGTGTCGCCGCAGGCTACTGCGGTGATTGCCGGTGCGGGTGCGTACGGCTACGTCATGGCGGTTGATTTCCTCGCCCAGCATTTGGCGGAATAACAGTGCAGCATTTGGTGAAATAGCCCAGCGCTTCGCGGAATAACAGCGCGCCGCCTCCTTTCGTTAAATAGTTCAGGCTCCCGTTCCTCGTGTGAGGGCGGGAGCCTGAACTTTTTATCGCTATTTAGCGGCTAGTTACTTGCGGCAGGAGCCGGTGGAGACTGCGGCGGTGTTCTCGCCGCCTTCAGCCAGTGCCTGCTTGAGGGTGCTTGCGGTGACGGCGTAGCCGGTCTGGCCGGTGGTTGCCCTACCGAAGATCACGCCGACCACGTTGCCGTTTTCGTCGAGGACGGGACCGCCGGAGTTGCCGTGCTGCACGTCGGCTGCCAGCTGGTAGACCTGGCGCATGGCGTTGGCGCGGCCGGTGTCGGCGTCGATGGTTTGGGTGTTGCCGATGCCCTGCACGGTGGCGGGCAGTGCCTTGAACGGGCCGCCCTTGGGGTAGCCCATGAAGGTTACGAGGCTACCTGCGGTGGCGTTGTTGCCGATGGTCAGCGGTTCGAGCGGCAGCTTGGGAACGCTGATGAAGGCGATGTCCTGTTCGGTGTCCATGTAGACGACGGTGCCGGGCCAGGTGCGACCGCGGGAGTCCTGCACGACGGGGGAGGTCACGCCGGCGACCACGTGGGCGTTGGTGACGACCAGGCCGTTATCCGCCACGAAGCCGGAGCCGGTGGAGGTGTAGCCGCACTGCTCGGCGGCGCCCAGGATCTCAACCACGGAGGCAGCCGCCCGGTCCAGTGCCGCGGATTCTACGGTCTCGGTGGGGGCGCTGGTTTCGGGGGCGATGAGCTGGCTGACTTCCGGAATGGTTCCGAAGGCGAGCACGTCATTGCGTACCGTGTTGATGCGGTCCTTGACGACCTCGGGGGTGGAGGCGACCATCCAGGAGAGGGTCTTGGAGTCGCTGAGCGCAGTGTTGAGCTGCGGGATGGGTACGGTGCGCATGGAGATGGTCAGCACGACCATGACCAGGGCGCAGGCGGCGAGGTTCAGCACGCCGCCGAAGAAGCGTTCTACGCCCTTGAGCGGGGTGATGTCGGTGACGCGGCGGATGGTGCGTCCGGCAACGAGGCCGAGCCACTGTCCAATGGTCAGGCAGATGACGAGCACACCGACGGCGGTAATGAGGCTCCACTGGAATCCCACGGATGCCACGGCGAGGGGCACGAGCCAGGCTGCGGCGCAGACGCCCAGACCCAGGCCGAGGAAGGTTCCGAGGGTGGTGAAGAATCCGCTGCGGACTCCGGCGAGGAAGTAGAGCAGCAGGATGATGGGGATAGCAATATCAAGCAGGTTGATGCCAGTCGTCACGACTAATTGCCTCCTTGGTGGGTAGAAGTGGTCACGGTGTGCCCATTGTGGTTGGTGCGGGCTGTGCCCGGTGAGTGTGGCGGCGCGTTAACACCCAGTGGTGGGTGCGGCGAGCTTGTGTTCCCGGGGTTTTTGGGCTCGGGTTTCTGCCTCGTCGCATCGTACCGCGTGTGGAGGCGGGTGCCTGTTTGTCATGAGGGTGTCAGCGTGCTTGGTACCGATAAAAGTACACACCTGAATGCCTGATATTAGGTGCTGAACCTGTGGGTAAGCTTTGAATTTTCTCGGAAGAAATAACTTTTGCTGTAAAGCTCGCCCTATCGGAATGCATAAAGCGCTTTTTTAGGGTACGCTCATATCAGTTGAATATGTCACACTAGCTTGAGCCTTCTCACATTTCAGATGTTGAGACGCATGACACCGGTTCGGGCTCACTCACTGAACATTTACGAGTTTCGGCTCATCACCTCATATCTAGGAGAACTTTATGGATCTCGAGATCCTCCGTCGTACCCCTCTCTTTGCTAACCTCGACGACGCAGCTTTCGCTCTGCTGACCGATGACATTCAGGAGATTGACCTCTCCCGCAACGCTGTCCTTTTCTACGAGGGTGACCAGGACGATCAGCTCTTCGCTGTGCTCTCCGGTAAGGTCAAGCTGGGCCGTACCGCCGCTGACGGCCGCGAGAACATGGTCGCGATTATGGGTCCCGGTGATGTTTTCGGCGAGATGGCTCTCTTCGACCCCTCGCCCCGTTCGACCAACGCTGTGGCTGTTTCTGAGACCCGCTTGGCTGCCATCAAGCACGAGTCCTTCAAGCGCGCACAGCAGCTGGATCCCTCGATTTCCGATCAGGTCATTAAGACTCTGGCTCGCCGCCTGCGCCACGCTAACGAGGCACTGGCTGACCTGGTCTTCTCCGACGTTCCCGGCCGCCTCGCTAAGGCACTGCTGGACCTGGCTGACCGCTTCGGCCGCCCCGCAACCGACGGCGTGCTCGTTGCTCACGAGCTGACTCAGGAAGAGCTGGCACAGCTGGTTGGCGCATCCCGCGAGACCGTGAACAAGGCTCTTGCCGAGTTCGTTTCTCGCGGCTGGATCCGCCTGGAGGCACGCGCAGTTGTCATTCTGGACCTGCCCCGCCTGCGCCAGCGTTCCCGCTAAGGTCTCTTTGAGTTAGGGCATTCTAGGACGCCCTCGCTAAAAGACGCACGACTTAAATAAATCAGGAGCCATTTCCCTCTGCATGGGGAAATGGCTCCTGATTTCTTTAACGCTTCATCTCGAAAGCAAGTGTAGGCGGCAGCTCGCTAGAGCACGCCCATTGCGCCGGTGTACATGGAACCGGTCGTAGCCGGAACCACCTCGGTGAAGGAGAGCATGCACGCACCATTGTGGGTGACGAGCACGGGCTTCTTCACCTCAATCTTGCGGCGCTTCGACAGCCACGCCACGGAAGTCTGGGCCTTTGCCAGCGATTCGAGTAGGCACATCACGCCGGGGGTGATGAGCTGGTCGAGGGTACGGCCCACCGTATTGGACTGACCGATGCGGTCGCCCAGTTCGCTGGTGTCCTTAGCTTCGAGCAGTTCACGCACGTTCAGCCAGTCGCCCCACACACCCTTACCGAGCAGCAGCTTCGGGTCCTGGCCTACGGGTAGCGCCGTGGTGAAGTAGGCAATGTCGTAACGCTTGAGGAAGAAGTCCGGGGACTGCCAACGCGCCACGGGGCGCAGCAGGTCGGCGCGCACACTCAAGCCGCTGGAGGTCAAGAAGTTAGAGAAGCTCTTGTCCTGCTCGGCAACCGCTTCACGCCACGCCATGAGCTCGGGAGTGCTGGAGCGCTCCACGACGTCCTGTTCGTCCTCACCAGCGAGCAGAATGCCGGTCTCTTCAAAGGATTCACGCACGGCAGCCATGACGCTGCGGCGTGCCTGAGTTACGTCAGAGAAGTGGAACTGTTCTTCCCAGTATTCGGCGCCGGGGCCGACCCAGGAGGCCGCCTCATCATCACCGGGAAGAGCCGTACCACCGGGGAAAGCCACTACGCCCAGCGGCGAAATGCCGGGGCGGTAGGTCAGAATCGTTTCGAGGCCGTTGTCACCATCGCGCACAAAAATGACGGATGCCGCCTGGCGCATCGTGCAACCGGTCGCACCTTCGTTACCGCCTTCACGCCAACTTTCGGCTGCGGTGCGCATGAACTCGGGAATCGTGTAGAGACGCTGGATGCAGGAGGTTCGCGGGTTAGCCGCAGACTGGCGGCCGGTAAACATGCGGGGGCGCTCCACGCCTTCAGCCGGGGTGGGGGTGCCGAAGCGGCGTTCCTGCACCGGCTGGGGTAGAGTCTTGATATCCTGCGATTCGCCGGATCCGTGACCGTCGATACCGTTCACCGTCTTTTGGGCGCCGCTTTGTGCTGCCCGCTGAGCCTGGGCAGCACGAATAGCAGACAGCGGCAGCGCGCCGGTGTACAGATTAGACATACTCAACGATGATCTCGACCTCTACGGGCGAGTCCAGGGGAAGAACGGGAACGCCGACGGCGGAGCGGGCGTGCTGGCCTGCCTCACCGAAGATTTCGCCGAGCAGTTCGGAGGCGCCGTTAATGACGGCGGGCTGAGCGGTGAAGTTCACCTCAGATGCCACGAAGCCGACAACCTTCACGACGCGCTGCACGCGGTCCAGGTCGCCAATGACGGACTTGACCGCTGCCAGGGCATTGAGCAGGCAGATACCCGCGTACTTCTTCGCATCCTCGGGGGTCACGAAGCCTTCAGCGCCGGAGTCGGAAACCTTACCGGTTTCGGGCAGAGCACCCTCAACGAAGGGCAGCTGACCGGAGGTGTACACGTAGGAGCCGGACGTAACAGCCGGAACGTAGGCTGCAACGGGGGCGGGTGCTACGGGCAGTTCGTAACCGAGTTCGCGGATACGTGCTTCAATACGGGATTCAGTCATGATTACTCCAGAAGGATGGCGGGTGCTGGCACCCAAACGGTGATAGGGGAAATGCTGTAAATCTAAACGCTACTGATATTCAGGCAGCTGTTAAATGGCTAACCGGCGGTCTTCCTCATCTATTCCCGCGCTCCCCTAGTTATAGGAGGGCCGGGATAGCGAGGTGACCGCCGGGTACGCTGCTCTTAGTCAGCCTTCTCGCGCTTAAAGTAGGCGATGGGGTTGCCCTGAGTCGGAGCGACCATGTTCGACGCGGGGGTTGCGCCAGCCGGTGCGGATGCGCCGGGGAGAACGGTGACGAGCTCCCAGCCGTCTTCACCCCAGTTGTCGAGGATTGCCTTGGTCGTGTGGATCATCAGCGGTACAGTTGCGTATTCCCATTTCTTCATACCCTCTAGACTAGCTTTCAGGGTCGAATAAGTAAAAGGGATTTACTATGGTTTCGGTCAATGTCCGGCGCTTTTGGGGGCTTTATTCTCAGGGCTGAGGCGCCCACCTCCCTGTGGGGTGCCGAGACGGGCCTTCTCTCACAGCTTCATGGGATAAACTGAATGAATGGCTTCATCTAAGAAAACCCGTGCGCGTCGCCGCCCGGGAGATTTTTTGCAGTTCCTCGCGTTCAGCGTGATTGCCGGTTTCCTCGCGGCAATTATTGTCGTACCCCCGGCAGTGAGTGCCGGTATGGTCGCGAACGCGTCGATGTCATGGTTCCAGGACCTTCCTGACGACATTGCCGATGGCATCTCCTCCCGTCCTTCTACTATTTACGCTGCTGACGGCAAGACCGAAATCGCAACCTTCTTTGAAGAGAACCGTGAACCGGTCAAGCTGGATCAGATTTCTCAGCACATGAAGAACGCTATCGTCTCGGTGGAGGACCGTGACTTCTACAACCACGGTGCTGTCTCCGCTATCGGTATCGGTCGTGCGTTCTTGAACAACATCATTAACTCCAACAGCGGCCGCCGCCAGGGTGCATCTACCCTGACCCAGCAGTACGTTAACAACCTCATTGTTGACTCCGCTGTGGCTCGTGGTGAGGACGCAACCGCAACCCTGAACGGTAACAAGACCTACGCCGCAAAGATTCGCGAGATGAAGCTTGCGATTTCTATGGAGCAGAACAAGTCCAAAGACGAAATCCTTGAAGGCTACCTGAACATCGTGAACCTTGGTGGTTCGAACTACGGTGTTGAGGCTGCTGCACAGTACTACTGGGGTATTTCCGCTAAGGACCTGAACGTGGCTCAGTCCGCGCTTCTTGCCGGTCTGGTGCAGGCGCCGAACGTGTACGATCCGACCGTGAACCCCGAGCTCGCCCGTGAACGCCGCGACATCGTTCTGGGCACCATGCTCCGCGACGGCAAGATTACCGATAAGGAATACAGCGACGCCATCGCCAGCGACATTAAGCTCAACGTCCACACCAAGTCCCAGGGTTGCTCCCTGGCAGGTGATAAGGCGTTCTTCTGCCGCTACGTAGTCAACTACCTGCTGCAGGATGAGTCCCTCGGCGCAACCGCTGAGCTGCGTAACACCGCCATCAAGCGTGGCGGCCTGAAGGTGGTCACCACCCTGAACCCCGAGGCTCAGACCGCGGCAAAGCAGGCAGTTGACTCCACCCAACCGGCTGCAACCAACTGGAACGATGTCAACTCCGCACTGACCAGTGTTGAGCCCGGCACCGGCCGCGTCATCGCCATGGCACAGAACACCGATCTCGGTAGCCCCGCAGACGCAAACGACCACTCCAAGACCGAGTACAACTACAACGTTGATGCAGCGTACGGTGGTACCCCTGGTTTCCAGCCTGGTTCGACATTCAAGCCGATTATTCTGGCACAGTGGCTCATCAGCGGCCGCGGCGCTAACGCTACCGTGAACGGTACCCAGCTATTCTGGCCCACCAGCTTCGGCTGGAATGCCAAGTGCTACGAGGGCGGCAAGTACTACTACACCGGTCAGCCAAACGGCTGGTCCTACAAGAACGCAGTCAACGGCGGTCTGACCTACGGTACCGCTGCATACGGTATTCGCCAGTCCTTGAACTCTTACCTGTACGGTATGCTCTCCCAGATTGACCTGTGCGATGTGCACGACCTGTCCATCAAGATGCACGCTCTGGACGGTACCGGCGAACCGCTACACAGCATCCCCAACCTGGGTACCAACATTGGTGGTACCACGCACGGTATCTCCCCGCTGACCAGCGCATCCATGTACGCTATCTTCGCGTCTGAAGGTAAGTACTGCACCCCCCGCCCCGTTGAGAAGATCACCAAGACCAACGGTGAGACCCTCAAGGAATACCAGAACCAGTGTGAGCAGGTTCTGGATCCGGACATTGCAAACGGTGTCAGCTGGGTTCTGAAGGGCGTTATCCAGCCCGGCGGTTCCGCATCTCAGCGCGGCATTGGTCTGCCGAACGGTTCGGCTGCGAAGACCGGTACGAACGATAACTCCTCCCAGACCTGGCAGGTTGGCTACACTCGTGGCCTGTCCACCGCGTCTTGGGTTGGTTCTAACAACCTCGGCTTCCGCTCCCTGAACGGTGTGGGCATTAACGGTCGAGTCCTCGAGTACGTCGATGGTGCAACCTACGCGGGTGCACAGTGGCAGTCGTTCATGAAGACGATGGCACCGAAGTACAACACGAAGGACTTCACCGCCCCCAGCGATAAGATTCTGTCGTACAGCTAGAATCACAGCTCACCAGCTGAAGCCTGAAAGGCGATTGATAATGTGTGAAAACGCAGTCAACGCCCGCGTCCCCGTGGCGGTCCCCGGCGCACGCGGCTCCTCCCCGCTCCTGAAGAAGGTAGCGGGGGCGGTAGCCGCCACTGCAGCCTTGGGGGCCGCCACGGCGGCGTATGGGCACTTTATTGAGCTGAACAATTTTCAGCTCCGCACCGAGTCCCTGCCGGTGCTGCCCGCCGGGAGCCCCGACTTCAGGATTCTGCATATTTCGGATATGCACATGATTCCGGGCCAGCAGAAGAAGATTGACTTCATGCACTCGCTGGCTACCCTGGAGCCGGATTTGGTGATGAACACGGGCGATAACCTCTCCCACGTGGACGGTATGGGCCCGCTACTGGAGGCACTCGACCCGCTCATGGACTTCCCCGGCGTATTTGTGCCCGGCTCGAATTGCTATTTCGCGCCGGTTTTCAAGAACCCGGCACGCTACCTGTGGCAGCCGCGCACCCCGCAGATGATTGAGGAGGGCTCGCGTGTAGCACTGCCCATTGAGCGGATGCACGACGCCTTCGAGTCGCGCGGCTGGACGGGCCTGATCAACCGCTACGACACGCTGAACCTCAAGGGTCTGCGCCTGGAGTTCTCCGGTGTGGATGACCCGCACCTGCGCTACGATGAGCACCCCGGGTTCGCCCCCGGTGCCTTCGATGAGGGTGAGGAGCCGAGCGTCCGTATCGGCGTGGCGCACGCCCCCTATATGCGTACCCTGCACCGCTTCGTGCAGGACGGTGCGCAGGCTATTTTTGCCGGTCATACGCACGGCGGTCAGGTCTGCCTGCCCGGCGGTCATGCCCTGGTCAGCAACTGCGATCTGCCGCCTTCGCGTGCGAAGGGTGTCAGTGAGCAGTCCGGTATTCCGGTTCAGGTTTCTGCCGGCTTGGGCACCTCTCGTTTTGCGCCGGTGCGTCTGTTCTGCCCGCCGGAGGCAATCCTGGTGACCCTCACGGCTCGCGATAAGGGTGAAGCCGACGCTTCGAAAGGTGGCCGCCGCTAATGTCTGAGGCTTCTACAGCACGCACGACTAAGCGCCGCCGTAACCCCTTCTTGGAGACGGCGAGCGAACCGACCCCCGACCCGATCGACTACGCGCACGGTCAGCGTGCCCCGCACACCCTCGCCGCGTATGCACGTCCGATTCGTGTGCGCTGGGGCGTGGGTCTGCTGGTGGCGTTCGGTGCCGGTGCCCTTGAGATTGCTATTCCGCAGATGTTGCAGATTATTGTGGATCATCTCTCGCAGAGCACCACCGAGAGCGCCATCTGGATTGCCGGTGGTCTGGTGCTTCTGCTGGGTATTGCGCACGCCTCCTTCATGTATTGGAGGCGCTGGCTGATTGTGGACCCGACCTCCACGATTGAGCTGTCCATGCGCATGAACTTTTTTGACCGGCTGCTCAGCGCCCCGCTTTCTCTGCTGGATCGTTGGCCCTCCGGTCAGTTGCTGACCCGCTCCATGAGCGATTTGGGGACGATTCGCCGTTGGTTGTCTTTCGGTATTGTTCAGATGCTGACTGTTGCGGTGATGTTCCTGGTCGGTGGCTTCTTCATGCTGCGTTCTTCGCCGTCGCTGGCGCTGGTGTTCGTGGTGACCGTGCCGATTCTGGTGCTGTCGCTGGTGAACTTCACTCGCAAGTACTACCGCGCTTCACATGAGATTCAGCAAATGACGGGCGACCTCTCCACCCGCATTGAGGAGTCGGTGCGCGGTATCCGCGTGATTAAGGCGCTGGGCCGCTCCCCCGAGCAGATTCAGGAATATTCCGAGTCGGTGGACGCCCTGCAGGTTCGCGAGTACGGCAGGTCGATGCTGGTGGCTCGTGTTGCCCTGTACCAGGGCCTGATTGTGGGTGTCTCCACGGCAGTGGCGCTGGCTGTGGGCGCTTCGCAGGTTGCGGCGGGCACCTTGAGCCTGGGCGCGATGACCGCCTACTTTGCGGTGCAGACGACCGTGCTCAGCCACGTGACGCGCTCGACCGCGCTGATGTCTGCCTATTTGAGCTATAAGGTGGCGTTGGAACGCCACAACGAGGTCATGGACGAGCCCGGCTTTGAGGCGGTGCCGCTGGTTCGTGGCTCCGCGGCTGTGTCTGGGCCCGAGCATCCGCAGGGTGCTTCTGATTCGTCAACAGTAGCTGGAGTGTCTGCCGAGGGCGGCTCCGGGAAGGAAACTATGCAGTACCCCAGCGGTGGCGCAATATCTGTCACGTTCGATCACGTTCAGTTCAGCTACGATGCTGCCGAAGCACCTGTTTCTGCAGAGGATACCGGCGCAAACTCTGAGGTGAAGGCACCCGAGGTTTCCGTGCTGAAGGACGTGGATTTCAAGGTCTTCCCGGGTGAGATTCTGGCGCTGGTGGGTGCAACCGGTAGCGGCAAGTCGACCGTGCTCTCGCTGGTTCCGCGTTTCTACGAGCCGACCTCCGGTTCCCTGCGTTTTGGCACCCGAGACACCGCCGACATGTCTATTGAGGAGGTGCGCGCCCAGACCGCGTTCGTCTTTGAGGAGGCGGTGCTCTTCTCCGGCACGGTCCGCGAGAACGTGCTGATGGGCGTTGCTGAGCAGTACGAGCACGGCACCGAGGATGAGGACTACCCCGCCGCAGAAGAGCTGGAGGCGACCCTCCAGACCGCGCTGCAGCTGGCTGCGTGCGATTTCGTGGCGGAGCTTCCGCAGGGTCTGGATACCGTCATTGGTGAGGAGGGTCTGAGCCTTTCGGGTGGTCAGCGTCAGCGCCTGTCGTTGGCGCGCGCTTTGGCGAAGCGCCCCTCCGTGCTGCTGCTGGATGACCCGTTCTCGGCGCTGGATGTGAACACCGAGGAGCGTATTATTACCGGTCTACGTGAGGGGCTGGAGGGCCTGGGTGGCGCTACTACCCTGTTGACGGCGCACCGCCCCTCCACGGTAGCGTTGGCGGACCGTGTGCTGCTGATGGTTGATGGTACCGTGGTCGCTGAGGGCACTCACGCTGAGCTGATGGACTCTTCGGAGCAGTACCGTCAGCTGATGACGATGGAGGAGGGCTAATGGCCCATCATCGTCCGGCGGAGCCGCGGGAGCAGATGAGCCCGCAGGAGCGCGCGGAGACCCGTGAACGCTCGATGGCGCTGCTACGCCAGATGTTGCGCCCGCATCGTGGGGCGTTGGCTCTGTCGATTATTTCGGTGCTTTTGGTCTCGGGTTCCTCGGCGATTGCGCCGATTCTGATTGCCCGCGTTTTGGATAGTTCCATTGAACCGCTCAAGCAGGGTGACGTTTCTCCCCTGCTGACCCTGCTGGCGTTCTTTGTGGCGGCTACCGCGGTAACCGCGATTTTCTCGTGGGTCAACGTGGCGTACACGGTGCGTGTGTCGCTGGGTGTGGTGGTGTACCTGCGTAAGCGGGTGTTCCGTCACGCGCAGTCGCTGAGCGTGTCGTTCCATGAGCGGTACACCTCGGGCAAGGTCATTTCGCGTCTGACCAGCGATATTGATACGGTCCGCAGCTTCTTGGACAGCGGCATCAGCCAGCTGGCGATTACCTTGCTGTCCATGGTGATTTCTGCGGTCGCTATTTTCCTTCTGGATTGGCGTATTGGTCTGTTCATGCTGGTCATGGGCGTACCGATTTACTTTTTGACGCGCTGGTTCCAGAAGACGGCGGTGCCGGTTTTCCGCACGATGCGTACCGAGTCTGCGCATTTGACGAGCCGTTTTGTGGAGACTTTTACGGGTATCCGCGCGGTGAAGGCGTTTGGTGCGGAGGCGCAGATGCGTTATGAGTACGCTCAGGCGTCGGAGCGTTACCGCCTTGCGGTGATGGATTCCATTAAGATTTTCGGCGTCTACTCACCCGTGCTGATGCTTTTGGGCAATGTGTTTATTGCCGGTGCGTTGGTGCTGGGTGGTTATGCAGTGCTGGGCGGCACCATGCAGATTGGTACTCTGCTGGCGCTGGTGATTTACGCGAACCGTGTGTTTGAGCCGGTTATGCAGCTCTCTGAGTTCTACAACATGTTCCAGTCGGCGATGTCCGCGCTGGAGAAGCTGTCGTCGTTCTTGGCTGAGGAGCCGGAGGTTGCTGAGCCGGAGCATCCGCATGAGCGCGCTGTAGAGTCTGCTACCGCTGAGGGCGCGTCCGGCACGATTCACGGTGCCCTCGTGGAGCTGGATTCGGCGGTCTTTGGGTACACTTCGGATCGTCACGCTTTGAAGGAGACAAGCCTGCGCATTGAGCCGGGTACGACCGTGGCACTGGTGGGTGCTACAGGTGCCGGTAAGTCGACAATCGCTAAGCTGGTGGCTCGTTTCTACGATGTTTCAGCCGGTCAGGTGCGTATTGACGGCGTGGATGTCCGCCAGTTGGCGGATGCGCAGCTGCGCCGTGAGGTGCTCATGCTGACCCAGGAGGTGTTCCTGTTCTCCGCGTCGATTCTGGAGAATATCCGCATGGGTAACCCGCAGGCGTCCGATGAGCAGGTGAAGGCTGCCGCAAAGGCGGTGGGTGCTGACGCGTTCATTGAGCGTCTGCGTGACGGCTACGAGTCACAGCTGGGCCGTGGCGGTATTACCCTGTCGGCGGGTCAGCGTCAGCTGGTGTCCTTTGCTCGTGTGTTCTTGGCGAATCCGCGGGTGCTAATTCTGGATGAGGCGACGGCTTCGCTGGACATTCCGAGTGAGCGCGCGGTGCAGGCGGCACTGCGGACCGTGTTGGCGGGGCGTACGGCGCTGGTGATTGCGCATCGCCTCTCGACGGTTCTGGGCGCTGATCGGGTGCTGGTGATTCATGAGGGCTCCGTGCTGGAGGATGGCTCCCCGCAGCAGCTGATTGCCTCCGGCGGTCGTTTTGCGGCGATGTACGCCTCCTGGGATGAGCTGAATCAGGTTCAGGAGGCTGAAGCCTAGGAACTTTATTTGCCTCTCCCCGACCGGTGGTGTGCCGCTGTGTTGCGTTCTGAATTTTTTTGGGTTATCCTAGGTGAGTTGCCTACGGTATTCGCTGATAGGTCAACATCGGGATGTGGCGCAGCTTGGTAGCGCGCGTCGTTCGGGACGACGAGGTCGCAGGTTCAAATCCTGTCATCCCGACAGATAGCCCCGGTCCACTGGACCGGGGCTTTGTCGTACCCGAAGTATTTCTGTTGCAGATGTTGAGCACATAGAAGCGACCCCCTCCCCGCGCAGGAACGCGGGCGAGGGGGTCGCTTTCGTTTTGAGTTCAGATTGCGTCAGCCGCGCCCGGAGATGAGGGCGAGAATCGCCTCCAAGGGGCCGCGACCGGCAATGGAGCGCGCCATACGCGACCAGAGGGTGCAGAAGCCCAGGGCGATTACGGCGCCGAGCAGCAGGAAGGCGCTCCAGTACACGGCGGTGCCCCAGCCTCCGGTGGCGACGTAGTGCTCGCCGACGGTGAATGCCTTGATGGTGGGTCCGGCGTAGATGATGATTCCGCTCAGCACAATGGAGGCGCTCAGCGACATCTGGCCCAGGCGCGCGATCGGGGTGAGCATTCCCGCCTGCGCGGAGAGCAGACGCGCGCATTCTGCCCAGAAGTAGAGGGTTGCCGCGAGGTTTAGGGTTAGCAACACCTGCGGGCTGTTGAGGAAGCCCAGCTCGGTGTAGGGGTTGAAGGTGCGGTAGACGGCGAGTGCCAGCACGGCGAGCACTACGGGGATTGCGAGCTTTGCCTGCAGGTTGTCGTAGAGGCGCACGAGCACGATACCCAGGCACATGACCCAGATGAGCTGCGCGCTCTGCGCGTGGTTGACGCCGTGGTTTGCGAGGAACAGCAGCTGCATGGCGGTCCACTGATCGGCGTGTGCGGCTACGTCCATGAGGAGGGTGTAGGTCCAGGTGATGAAGGGGCTGGTGACCACCGCCAGCACGGCGACCGCCCACAGGGGCAGGTGCACGATGAATAGGGTCAGCAGGGTGAGTAGCGCCAGGTGCACGAGCATGTCGAAGGGTAGAGAGTATGCGAAGCCCTGCGCCGGTACGGTCACGCCGGCTTGCGACAGGTAGGTGGCACCCTGCATGAGTGCCACGCCCAGTAGAAGCAGCGCGAGGAATCGCACGATGGTTCCGGCAAAGAGCTGTGGAAAGTTTGCGGTGCGGGCGTAACGCCAGGCGGCTGCACCCAGGATTGCGGCGAAGAGCGGCTCTGCCGGTACGAGGGTCTGCGGGATCCAGAACTTCCAGGACACCGGGATCAGTTGCAACCAGTATCCGAAGGGGATGAGCAGGCTGAGCACGGCGAAAGCGCGGGCGAGGTCGAGCCCGAGGTCGCGTCGGGTGCCTCCGAGGGAGGCGGCGCGTGCCCCGCTGCTGACGGTGGGGATGGGTTGAGTGCGCCCTGCTGCCATGTCCTCGCTCCTTGTAGCGCCGTGTTTGAGAGTCTGTGCCCCCGTGCCAGGGGATGTGCCCTGCTGGTGGTGTATGCACTGCCAGGGTATCTACCGCATCCGGTGGTGTGTGCCGGATGCGCTGGCATAGGTGTTAAGTGTAACGGTGGAAGCTGTGTCTGGTCCGGCGGTGGCGCGGAGGTTTTGCTCTCATGCCGCCTCTCTGTCGGCTGCTGGCTGGAGCTTCTTGCCCTATTGGTGAGTGCTGTTCAAGTGTTGTTGCACGAGGTTAGGTGTGTACCATTGGTACGTTCTTAAAGGTGGGGCAATCCGGCGGGCGCATATTTTCGCCCCGTTCACTGTCTCAAACGCGCCTCACCTGCACACACCACGTTGAGGTTTTATGTTTTCGACTTTTTCCCCGCTTTTCTTGACGGATTTGGGGGCTTCTGGTGCTCTTCTTGCTTCGGGTACGACTCTGTCGGAAGGGTCGAGCCACGATAGCGGCCAGTTTGTGTCCATTTTCTGGATTACGTTGGTTGCGTTGCTGTCGCCGATTCTTTCGCGGCTGACGGGTAAGAAGATCCCTGATGTGGTTTTCCTGCTCATTTTTGGTCTGCTGATTGGCCCGAATATGCTCAACCTTGCCAGCAGTGAGGGCGGTATCCCGCTGCTGAAGGAGCTGGGCTTGGGCATGCTCTTTTTGATTGCGGGCTTTGAGATTAACGTGTCGTCGTTGCGTAGCCGTCAGGGTTATAGCGCTATCGCCACCTGGGTGGTGTGCTTTGCCCTGGGTATGGCGGGTGCGGCGGTGATTACGTCGTTCTCGCGCGAGATGAATACGTATATTGCGGTGGGCGTGGCGTTGAGTTCCACGGCATTGGGCACGCTGTTGCCGATGTTGAAGTCTCACGGTGCTGCCGGTACGCCGGTGGGTAATGCGGTGCTGGTACACGGTGCCGTGGGTGAGCTTCTGCCGGTTTTCGCTATTTCGCTGCTGTTGTCTTCGCGTTCGCCGGGTATGGCGATTGTGGTGTTGCTGGCGTTTATGGTGGTTGCGGTGATTACGGCGCTAATTCCTCACCGCCTGTTTGCGCATGTGCCGGGTCTGCGTCAGATTATGGCTGCGGAGGCGAATACGACCGGTCAGACAGTTCTGCGTCTTGCGATGTTCCTGTTGGCAACCCTGATCATGTGCACCGCACTCTTTGATTTGGATGCGGTGCTGGGCGCGTTCGCGGCGGGCTTGATTCTGCGTACTCTGACCCCTCCGGCGGCTTTGCATATGATAACTCGCCGCCTTGAGGTGGTTGGTTTTACGTTCATGATTCCGCTGTTCTTTGTGGTCAGCGGTATGGGCATTGATGTCTCTGCTGTGGTGGCTAATCCTTTGGGTCTGCTTGCTGTGGTGGTGGGTATTCTGCTGTGCCGCGGTGTTCCGGTTCTTTTGGCGGAGCATTTCTTTGATACCCGTTCGGGGTTGACTACTCGCGCGCAGAAGGCGCAGTTGGCGTTGTATTCGGCTGCGGGTCTGCCGATTATTGTGGCGGTGACGGAGGTTGCGACCAGTTCGGATCTTTTGGAGGAGTCCACGGCGTCGCTGCTGGTTGCCGGCGGCGCGCTGACGGTTCTGCTGTTCCCGCTGTGGGCATTGGGTATTCGTCAGGCGTTTGGTTCTGGTCAGCCGATTCAGCAGGAGCCGAGCCGTAAGGAGCAGATGAATGCGTTGAAGGCTCAGCGTAATGCTCAGACGAAGCTTGCCACGGGCATGATTCCGGTGGTTCGTTTGAAGTCGCAGCCTGGCTCCGAGCCCCAGCCTGATTCTGAGCCCCAGCCCGAATCTGAGTCCCCGGCTGATGCTCAGCCCGGTTCTGCCGAGGCTACGGGCACTTCCACTGGTTCTAGCGTTGCATCCCGAGCAGCCTCTCGGGCTGGGGCAAAGAAGCGTAAGGGTTCTGCGGAAAATACGGGTTCTGCAGAGATCTAGCAACGGCTACGGTACGGTTGCGTTCGGCGTTTCAAGATCGGGTACGAACCGGTTTGAGTGAGAATCTCGCTTACAGTCACCGCAACCTTATGTGGGATTGAATTTATAAAACCACACAATACCAGGCAGTTAAAGCCCTGCAAACCAACATGCATCCCACATATAGAATCAAAACCCACCGCATCCCCTCTTGAGGCTGCGGTGGGTTTTTTGCACCCGAAAGACCCTATAAACCGCGGAAAGATGAGAATCTTCCTTAAATTCGGATTTTTTATGCAAATATTACAGAACATGACGTGTCTTAGCTTTCACGACTGACACTTTGTCCTATAAAATTGAAAGCGGACAGGGAATTTCCCTAAAACACACATAAACCAACATACATACACAGAGTCGCTTCCGCCCCAGCGGGAGCTGGCGCACCTCCCATCTCACACACGGGAGGCGCCCCTTTCGGGAGTATCCGCGACGATACCCCCGGCGGCTCCCAACCATGGAGGAGGATCATATGGTTCAGAAAGGTAACTATTTCTAACTTCGCATCTCAAGGCCTCGCACTGAATCCTAACGATTGTCTGCACACACAGTCATTTCCGAAGGAAATATCATGCACCAACTACTCCTCACCGCGAGCACTGGTGGCGTAGAGCTGGACTTCC
>ERZ1674082.19-NODE-19-length-47667-cov-12.469251_pt1 | contig 47667 bp, 57 predicted proteins | sample MGYA00581118_ERZ1674082 | MGnify/ENA primary metagenome ERZ1674082 (study PRJEB41354, sample SAMEA4873329) | human saliva metagenome | biome: human-associated habitat [ENVO:00009003]; feature: mouth environment [ENVO:08000002]; material: saliva material... | reverse complement strand
GGTTCCTCAGCGGGTTCCTCAGCGGGTTCCTCAGCGGGTTCCTCAGCGGGTTCCTCAGCGGGCGATTCTGCATGAAGACCCGTTACGTCCGGGTTACTGACCTGGGAGAGAACGTGGTCGCTAAGCTCACTCCCTTCCGGAAGGAATACGAGCTCTCCGTATTCGTTGTGGATGTATGTAGGTGCCTTAGTGACCATGTTCGTTTCTCCTTCAGGTAGTTAGATTATTTACAGAACCTTAGCCTTGAAAGCGGCATCGGGGCTGTACAGGGCGGGCATCGCCACAGAATCCACAACAATGTCACGCAGGGACGCAACGTTAGGACGCTGAACGATATTAGCCACGATACCCTGACCGTTCACGCCGGTCCAGCCGAGGTTAACAGCGGTCACGGTTCGAGAGAACACGGTCTCGCCGAGGATACGGTTGTCAGACGGCGGAAGCAGGAAGATGCTGTCGTCATCCAGAACATTCACAGGGCCGTCGTAGGTGTTCACCTGGCGGTCATACAGAGTAATCTGCGGGAGAAGCTGACCGGCCAGGATGCCGTTTATTTCCTCAAGGGTTGCAGGACGGTAACCGTCGCCAACCTTAGTAGCGAACTGAGTGTTGGTCTGGATAGCCAGGAACACGCGGGTAGACATCACCATCGCGCCGGGATAGAAGCCGTTGAGCTTCTTGTAAGCCTGGCGCAGCTTCACCAGCTCATTCAGGATGTTGGTGCCTGCGGTATCAAACTTAGCCGCCACGGTCACGTCTGCCTCTGCAGAGCGGCCCCATACATCCTCAGTCACGCCGCCAGCTTCGGTCTCTACCAAGAACTTAGCCTTGTTGAGGGTCTGCCCACGCTGGTACTCAAGACGGTCAGCAATCGACTCTACGCCCTGCATGACCTTATCCTCAATGGACTTGCGGATAATGTCGTTGGACTGGATGCGAGCGCGAAGCTGGTCCTTTTCGCCGATGGTGTATTTCTGAGTCAAGGGGATGTTCTCAAAACGAACAATCTTGACGGGGGGCTGAGTACCACGGCTAGGCTCAGCGTCCCAGGCGCGGTTGAACGCCATGACGGGGCGGGTGACCTTGAGGTCCTTGGTGTTCAGGTCGATGCCCTCAACGTAGCGCTCGGGGAAGAACGAAAGCAGGGAGTTGGCGGCAATCTCCTGTGCCTGGATGTTCTTGTAGTACTCTTCCGCGAAGCCGGTCAGGTACTCCGGGGTAGTAATCTGGTCCAAATCATAAGTAGACATTAGTTAGCGCCCTCCATGAAGATAAAGTGCTTGCTATCTGCGGGCTTCTCCAGAGCAGAACCAGAGGCGAGCTTAGGCAGACGCTTATGAATGATAATTCCCTTGACAACGACGGCTACCTGCTCAGTGCCGGTGGTGTTGGCATGGTCGAACAGCAGGAATCCTGCGGGGTCAGCTGCGGCGGGCTTTACCTTGTTGGCTTCGATAGTCACGGGGTAGCCGGAAGGTACACCGTTGTATTTCTTGATAACTTCCGCAAAGTCTTCGGCGCTGATGGTGAGCGACTGAGCCTCAATCGAAGCGGTCTCACCAGACAACCAAGCCGGGAGGTTGCGGTTAATGGTAGTGCTATGCAGATTAGGCACTTGTAACCTCTCTATTTCTTGTTGAACTTAGCTCGCACAGCGGCGGCACCGGAGGCGAAGCTGTTGTTAGACGCGATACCTGTATCAGGCGCGCCGTTTAGTGATGGAATGCTAGATGCCTTAGGTTTCATCTGCTCAGTCAGTGTAGCGAGGATACCGTCAAACTTAGCCTGGTCGAAGTTCCCTTCCGAATCCAAGAACGACGCGGCACCCAAACTATCGAATGCGCTCTGCAAACTCGATAGCCCGTTCGCACTCAGCCCGGCTTGAATCTTCGACTCCGCAATCTTAGTAGATGCGTTCTTCTTGTAGTCGCTGAACTCATTCTGCAACGCCTCTAGTCGGTCAGCTACAGAATCATCTGCATCCTCAGACTTGCGACCCTTCTTAGCCCGAGCCTCCCACTCACGTGAGTGGGACTTCCACTGCTCTACCTGCTTAGTCAGATTTTCAATCTGAGCTTTCAGGTCTTCCTCGCTTGTTGAGGGTTCCGAAGCATCCCCTGCGGCGTTCTCCTGAGTAGCCTTTTCGGCGTTCAGGTTCTCACCTTCCGGGGTTTCCTCCGTACCAACGTTCGCAGACAAAATCTCCTGCGGCATATCTGTATTCCTTTCATCCCCATTCCGGGGGTTTAGCGAGAACCACCTGCGTATTCCTTCACGCCGGGATTCTGCATCTGGTGAGCCTTCCAGTCGCGCATGAAGTTCTTCTTCCGAAGCATCATTAAGCGTGATTACTGAGTCGGCTTTTATATATTCCGCAAAACCCTTTCGGTCTGCGTGGTCTGGCAATGTGCGGGTAACCCACACGTCCCTCTGGGACCCTCGCAGGTGCAGGCTCTCTTCCAGAGCCGCCCTTAGCACAGAGTCTCCATCGAGTAAATCCAAGTCTATAATAGCATCCCCGGGCTTAGCGTTGTCTCGAACATATGTACTCTTGCCGCTGGCCGGGGGTCCTGTAATCAGCCGAATCATGAGGCATACGCTTTCGCCTGGCGTTCCCAATACGCGATGCGGTCTTCTAGAACAGATGTTCGAGTGCGTCGTGGCTTAGCGCGCTTACGCCGCAGGGCGGCCAATTCGTCCCGCGCGTCGATAGCCTCTTCCTTAGGGGTGTGCACGTATGAAGCGCGGTCCGCATCTTCCCCTGAGAGCGCGTACTTCTCGTCCTTTGGGGTAAGTCCGCTCTTAGACTTCTGTACTCGCCTTGCCAGGGTAGGCCCACGTTCCCCTGAGACATACTCTGCAATGCGCGTGTTCGATAGCTTGCTGGCGGTATTCCCGCCCGCAACCTGGTAGATATAATCCAGGTCTTCTCGGTTCAGCTTCAAGCCGGGGTCTGACGTGTTCGTGACGGGTAGAGTCTCGCACTTGCAGTTATCGTGCAGTGGGTACAGCTGGTTCGTTGAGTACAGACGGTCAGCTGCTACCAGGCACAGACCACAGGTGCCCGTCTTAGACAGCTCGGGGTGGATGATGCGTCGGTACCCGATAACCCCTTGCGGTGCTGCGGCTTCGTACACCCGTGCGGCACGTTCCCTATTCGCCATGCGAACATCCGCGTCTGCCAACTGACGGACGCGGGCTAAAGTCTTGAGCATGGCTTCCTGGTGCGAGTCGCCATTGTTACGGGCAACGCGATATTCCTTGATGGGGCGCTCCCACACATCTTCCGGGAGAATGTTCTTGCGTGGGTACGAGCCGTCCCGTGCCGGGGGTACGTCCTTGGGGAACTTCTTCCCCTCAGCTTCCAGAGCCTCTTGTAAGAACGCATCCGCATCAGCACGGGTTTCGTCCATAATCTCTAGAACCTTCTCGACGGTATCATCCACTAAATCATCCACTGATGCCGACGTGAGAGGGTCTGAGCGCCAGCGGGCAAAGAGCCACTGCACCAGAATCTCAACCAGAGACTTGTTGCGCTGTGACTGAGCTTTAGCCAACTTCCCATAGAATCCAGAGGTAGCCACTAGACGGCACCACCGTTACGTTGGTTTGACAAGTTAGCCTCAGGGGAGGTGTTGTTCAAGACCTGGCGGTTCTTCGGGTCTGGTTCCGGGCTTTCTTCGGGTTCCTGCTCTTGCCGGGTGAGGTTCTGCTGCGCCGTAGCGTTAGCCACCACCAAATCCCGAAGCGCCTGGTTACCTTGCACTCGCTCGACCTCGGCAATATCCAGCGCAGAGAAGCCACCAAACTTACGCAGCGCAACCGTCAGGGGGACACCCGCAGAGGTAGCGAGCTGGACGGCAGACATGCGCTCAACGTCCGAAGGCCGCTTCGGGTTCACCCAATCGATATTGATTTTCGTAGCGTCCGCGCGCTCAGAATCCCCGCGTGCCAGCATGGCGTCTGCAAACAAGCGGCGAAGGGTCGAAGTAATGCGCATCTCCAGAGACTCAATGTCGAAAATCAGCGGTTCGTTTTGCATGGACGCTCCCTCCGCAGAAGACATGGACGACTCAGGGGAGAGGATGTAGAGGGGGGTCTTCGACTCTGCGGCAAGAATCTTGATGTTATCCAGCACAACGTTGCGGATAGGGTTCAAGTCAGTAGCGGAGGACTCCCAAATATCCACGCCGTCAGGAAGCATCAGCAACGCATCCGGTGCTGTCTCAAACATGTCTGCTGAGTACTGAATCTCGTTGCCTTGGTTGTCATACTTAGGCAGGTTAGACAGAACAGTCTTGCGGAACGCTTGCGTGGCGGTGAGAATGCCTAGCTGCAAGATAGTGTGGTTGATGCGCGAGAGCGTGGGCAGGTGACGGTAGATGATGCCGTCGCCGTCCGACAGCTCGTATATCGTGACGGACTCGCCCTCCACCGTTACCGGTGCTTCCCACTCCCACTCCCCAAGAATCGGAGAGAACTCCGCCAGGTCTGGGCACGCCCACTCGCCGGTGGCCTGGAGAGGTACATTCAACTCAGCCTTCGCCAGACGGTAATACCCCGGGCGGGCGAAGAGCATGATGCGGTGCTTGCGGTCGGCAGATGCGTACATAGCAATGGCCGCGACGGTGTTACCCGCCGCGTCACGGTCGCAGTATGTGTGGCTTGGGGGGAGGTGCATCAGCCCGTCCTCCGTCAGCGCGAGATACCCCTTGCCGGAGGTGAGCGTATCTCGAAGCGCATCTGTCAGTTTCAGTTTGAAATCTGACTCCTGGATGAATGCCTCAATCTCGTCATCACCGTCTGCCGAATCATCCACTGCGGACTGCACACTGTGTACACCAATGCGGGGTAGGCGGGAGTCCACCAAGAGACAGGCCGCGTTCACGCGGGATTTCTTCTGCAGGTTGTACCAAGCCCGCTGTACGCCAGCATTAGTACCGGAATTATCTGGTAGAGGGATAGGCGCGCGCCCCGAGTACCAGCTGTTCATGTCCTTGATGTGCTTACGGCGGCGGCTGAGCTGGCCGTACAAAAAATTGATGTACGCCAGGTCTTCGTCAAACGGTTGTATTTCCAAAGTATTACCTCAATCGCATAGGGGCGGCAGATTCACGAGCCGGGGCTATAGTGTGCCCCTTCGCGCTCACGCGTAGCTTGGACTGATACGCCAGCATGAGAGCGTAAGCCGCGTCAATCTTTCTCGCGGACGACGGCGACTCCTTATACATGATTCTACCTGCACGTGTTTCTCTATACATGGCGTTGTTGAGGTGCCTCATCAACACGCCGGGGCCTGTTAGCTTCACCTCGCGTTCGTACAGGGCAACTCGAAGAGAGCGCGTGGCTTCAGCAACCCTGTTCAGTTGGTTACCGCGCCACAGCATAGAGCCGAACCCATACTTCGAGCCGCGACGTGCGGATGCTCTCTTCGCGTTAATCAGTGACTCCCATTCAGCGGCTAGCGACTCCCACCCTGCGGGGTCGAACAAACCATCAACCACGTTGAATTCCTGGATAAACTTCCGCATCACGCCGTCAATCTCAGCACGGGGCGGCTCCCAGCCACGACCGGATTCGTCGTCTGGTTGTTCCCAGACACGCACAGCCCATGCCAGGCCATCAGATACCCTCATGGCTACAATAGCCGTAGCGTCGGTAACGCCGCGCGAGCGACCCCAAGAGCCGTCGAAGCCCACCACCAGCATGTCTTGCCGGGTGATGGGGTCGATACCGGAGGCTTCCAGGTTCTCGTGGGTCGTGGCTTGCAGGACATCATACGGGATGAACGCATCAGCCGAAGCGTGCGGCTTATTACCGAAGTACCGCGCCGCGTCTGATAGCGTCGTGGCGGGGTCGAACACATCATCCAACACACCATTGATGCGCACCCACCCGCCGGGGTAGGGCGAGCCTTCAACACCGCAGGGCGGGGTGTGAATCTTGCACCCTGTAGGGGACTTCAAGGAATCGCCATAGGCGTGCTCAAGTCCAGAAATGATGCTGGACGGGTCGGACAAGTCGGGGTCTCCCCAGTCCCTAGTGTCATAGAGGATGTTGTTACGGAACGACTCTCCGGCCATACCCTTCTGCCACGCATTCCAGGTCTGCTCAGCGAACGAGCCTTCTCCCGGCACGAATGCGTTCGGGGCTTCCAGCAAAGTTCCGTCCGCCTTCGACAGGTTTCGCTTCGCTACCGCGCCGAGACGGTCACCGCCGTTTGACGGTACCCATGTCTCCGTCTGGTCGGCAATCGTGAACTGGTTCGGCTTACCCTCAAGCGAGCGGGCCGAGGATGTACGCGGCGCAATAAGCCCATTGTGGGGTAACAGAATACGGGTCTCCATCACTTCCACGCCGGGGTATTCCCAGAGAAGATGTTCCGAGGACATCATCTCTTTCATAGGTTCGAAGGCGTTTCGTGTCTGCTCTTCCGAGACGGCAAGCAAGGTGATTTCCACTTTTCGCTCCGCGTTCCAGGGCTGCCCAACAGGTCGTCCGTTTGCATCCCATCCCGCGAAGCGGCATGGGCCGAGAGCCTCGAAGGCGGCAATCGCGGCGAGGAACGGACTCTTCCCCCATCCTTTTGGACGCTGTATAACACCGCGCCGGTACACACGCTCCCCCGTGATGGGGTCAATGCGGTACCAACGTAGGATGAACTCAGCCTGTTCCCGTGTCGGGCGAAACGGTTCATCCCACGTGACGGTAGGGCGAGACAGGTATGTCTCCATCCACTCAAGGGCGATATACCCAAGAGTAGGTACCTCCCCCTTGTATCGTGGTTTGAATCCCGCACGCACTGGGGCGTTCGCGAATGTATCAATCATGCCGGGCTAAGCCTCTAACCTCAGCTCGCCATAGGTAGCGTTACCCTCTACATGCCGGGGGGTGGGCGCTTTCTGAGTGTGCTCGGCCAGGCGGCGCTGCAGCTCCTCTGCAGTAAGAAGCTCTATCTTAGCCCCTGCGATAGACTTCGGAGACAGGATGAACTCGCGCGCACTGGAGACCGCAACCTCAACGGAACGGAGAGTGGATACACCGCTCTCGAACTTACGTGCCGCCTCTTCAATAGGCATGATGACGGATAGGATGAAGAACTGCCATTGAGTCTTCGTGAGGTTCTGCAGGGTCGGGTGTTCCTTGAGCGAATCCCAGAACTCAACAGTGAAAGCGTGCCAGTCAAAGTATTCGGGTAGCTCGGGCTGCGGTACCGGGCGGTACTCCAATGGTGTAGCCTGGACGACCTCATATTGTCCACGCTTGCTTCGAGTGCTCTTGTTATTCCCCTTGCCGGGCATAGATATTCTCCTTTGTGTTCAGTGCCTCCCATTCGGCAACCTCTTTCGTATACCGCTTCAAGCGCATACGTTGGATAGGTTTTAGCTCTGCTGGGGGTATCGCTTTCAGTTTTCGTAGGGTGCGCCGGATGTGTTGCTTGTGGCGGCGGTGCGCTATACCGCACTTCTTCGAGCAATACCTCCGTGGCGCGGGGACTGCGCTATACTCTAGAACAGGTTTGTGACATCGAAGACATTTTCGATAACCATCAACCGATTCGAGTTTAGGTTCCATAGGCTCTCCTGGTATTAAATTTATTTAAGACCCAATATGCCTTAAGTTGTGGCGCTTCTCCCCTAGTATACAGGGTCGTTCGGGAAGGCTGCCTAGCCGGGCGCGCGGCGTTGCGTGCCGGGGGCAAAAATTATTTTATATGATTTTCCTCACACGTGTACTGGTGAATATTTATGACCGCACACGCGCTCGCAAAATAGAACACATTTTCTAAGCCCGTACTTTTCGAGATGGTTCAGAGCCCGAGCGACAGAACCCGGCGGAGGGGGTAAAGCGGGCGGGGGTACCGCCCCTCCCCCTGGTTCGAACACGTGTTCTACCCCGCAGGTGTGGATGTGCATAGTCTTGCGGGCACACGCATACACATTCAAGCGTGTGCACACGCAAAGAACGAAGATGACTTGACGCGCATCATGCAATGATGCACACGCACACGCGCACACGCGCACACACGCACACGCGCACACACGCACACACGCACACGCGCACACACGCACACACGCACACACGCACACACGCACACACGCACACACGCACATGCGTGTACCTATGTACATAGCCATACCCACATACACGTACCCTCATACACGTACCCACATACACGTACCCATATATGATGTGACTCAATTCATACCGTTTACGTTTGACAAATTATCAAACAATAGTGCATTATGGATATATCAGCAAAACGAAATAGTGATAGAGAGTCAGGTAGCCCAAGGGTTACCAATAGCTTCTAGAGGCTCTAGGGAGAGTAGCCAATACCGCTAAAGCGTGAGGTGAAAAGCACGGTAAAACGTGGATGACTAGACCAGAAAGAAGACTTGACAAATCATCACAAACAATGTAGAGTTGATACCAACAACAAAACGAATCGCTCTTTGATAAACAAATAGAGGACTGTGAACAATGACAACTGATTACGTCATGACGTGGGTAGCATATATGACTTCATGGGCAACATATGCACATGAAAGCCCCATCGCATGGGTAACTAACTTGCTAGACCCGCTCATGAAAATTGCAGGTATGTAAACCTGCCGCATACAGAGAGACAGTCTCCTAGCCGGGTGCAATTCCCGGTGTATGCACGGGATACCCCGATAACGGGGATTCTCAACCACCCTATGAAAGGAACCTTGAAATGGCTAAATCAGCAAAAGAAACCATCATCGAAGCTTCGAAGAATGGCACGCTAGCCGGGCTTTTGGAAAAGCACCGTATCAAAAACCTAAGCATTTTCAAGCTCTCGGAAAACCCATATACGGCATTGCGCCGCTGGGCAATCTTGGATATGCAGTATGACCGGCTCAACGCGGTCTACGAAGACCTCGGATTAGAAGAGCTAAAATATTACATGCGTAATTACCGGCATTCAGACCGGAAAGGTACGCATAAATTCAGTACCGGATGCGGCTATAGCATCTTTGACGCTGACTTGCTAGGAGGGGATGCGAGTGGACGTGTACTCTCGGCGTTCAAAGATGCCGGGCTTGTTATCGACTAACCTTCAACCGCTGTTCACTCAGCAGAAATAAACACCGCACATTTTCACCGATAAGCGGTAGCCCGTTATGGTACATGCCGGGGTTCGATTCCTCGGGCGGGCACGTTCTATACACATCTCAATCTGAAAGGTAACCGGGCATGAAACACCTGAAAACCATCGCAACCCTAGCCGGGCTTTGGACTGCCGTAATCGCTACGGGCTTCGCCTTCGCGTACCAGTACACGTTGTTAGTGGAAACCTTAGCATGGGGTATCGGAGCATGCCTAGCTGGGCTCCTCATGTTCCTGCCACTCATGCAGGTAGCCTCAGAGCCTAAAGGTAACCGGGCTTGTAAGCCGGGTAACGATACAGTGAAGGCTTTGGAAGCTGACACTGCTGACATTCTCACCATCAACCGCCAGGCATTGGCATAACCGGAAAGGACACACCATGTCAAAAATTGACCTCATTGCAAGTAATGTTATCAACAGCGTAAACAGCTTCCTGGGAGAGTACCACAACGAAAGCCTAACAGATGCACAGAAGGATAACTTGCGCCGGTTTGTGGAAGCCTTGCCGGGGGATACGGACTACTATGACTTTGTAGACGCGATTCTAGTGTGGTCTGAACATCACGACTGCACCCTTATAACACTAAATTCAATCGACATGCTACACCGGCTGTCACGGGCGTACACAGGGCGCTGCATACAGTTTCGTGACAAGCACGTGAAGAAGATGGCGGCAAAACGGTTCGGGTTGAACCCCGCAAGACCGTGAAGACTTTCGCAACGATGTGGCACGTTTTGAAGTGCTGTATCAGGAACGTTACGGCGCTCTAAAGCCCCTGCAACGGGCTAATCTAACCCGTGCCTACCAAAACTTAGTTGAATTAGGTATCGGGCTTGAATGCCCGGCTGATGCTCTCGTGGCTTATGGCGTACACACTGGTCTAACAAATGACATGCTTGAAGACTGGCAGGTTATAGAGCGTCTGCTCTTCGATTACGACGGCGACCACAAAGACCTTGACGCATACATACGCGAACTTTACTTCCATTACTTCGATATAAGCGATAAACAAGCCCTGCTCTTCATAGATACAGATTCATTCAAGGGTGAACTGGAATGCCGGGGATATTGTTTCGCACCTTCACTAGACGGTTCCGTGTACCACGTCTTCAACGACTAAACAGAAAGGCTATATAAACATGTCACAATACAGCGTTTTACTATCGGTATACCACGACAACGGCGGTGCCATGATGGGCATCACCAAAGAGAACGGGAAACGACCGGGTCAATACCGACAACACAACTTTTCCGTTGCTATGGCAGAACGGATAGCAACCGCAGACGGCAAGTACAAACTGGATAACCCGGAACTAAACGGCGCGAACGATACCGCGACGGCGTGGGTGCAAGCGGTACAACATGCGTTTTTCCGCCGCTTGGTAGCCCGTGAGAACCCTCTAATCTTCAACGGCGGTGTGGTGTATGACGCGAAAGACTCGCGTACTCACAGTGTCAAGAGTTACAGTGACCGAACTAAATTTCTCTTCATTGTCAAAGGTGTAGAGGGCGACTCAATAGCAGACCACGCTTTAGACGTTCTCAAGACTCACGGGCGAGCCGGGTGTGAGATTCTGTGCCTAGATTCAAGCGAGCTAATCGACGGCGGTGTAGACCTGTGCTACATGAGTCCAGAAGCGGCGTTAGAAGAGTTAGAGCGCTCCGAAGAACCAGCTGAGATTCGACTTGAAGCGGCGCTAGAAGTTCTTCGTGAGCTGGCACCACACTACACCAAAGTTGCAGATGCTCTTTCGGATGCGGGTGTACAACTTGCAAATGAAATAGAGGCTACCGCACAGGAAGAAACCGAAACTGATAGCCGTCTTGAAACTCTGTATGAGCAAGTCCGCGATATGCGCGACGGCTATTGCGACGGTGACATGCCGGGGGCTATCGAAAAACTATACAACCAAGTAGCGAACATGCTGGAAGGAAACTAACCATGAAGAAACTCATTGCACCCCTAGCCGCTGTTGCAGTGGCATTCTCAACCTTGGCACCTATCGTACCGGCGGATGCCGCACCTAGACAGCCACTCACTAAGACTCAGTGCCAGAGACTCTACGGGGTTCAACCGTGGGTACCGGGCTATCTGAACATGAAGCATTGCAGTGGGCTGTTCGGTCAAGTACAGTGCATGATATTTGGAAAACCCTACTGCGAATAACCACTACCAACTAACCCGCCCCGGTGTGGCATGTACACCGGGGCGGGGCACCCCAGAAAGGGCATTACCATGTCACCAAATAAACCTATCGCCGAAACCCTAAAGAAGGTTTTGCTAGTACCTACGCGGGTATTCCTAGCCGCCATAGCAATAATGGCACTTGGTATATTCTTCGTGGTCGCACCTGCAACACTTCTAGGGTTGGGAGACACTATGCCCTTCATTCGGGGGTTCTACGCTGGGGCGGCTACGGTCGCATGTGTAACACTGCCTTTCGCCGTCACCTTCCTGATTATCAAGGTATCCGAAACCGACTAACCTAACGGAGGTTGAAAATGTCTAAAAAAATTCGCGCACTAACTACCGCTGGCGCTCTGGTACTAGCCGGGGCTTTCGGTACTGCTGTTGTTGTCACCGGCGGCTCTGGTAACGGGGCTACTCTGGGGCTGTTCCTAGCTGGTGGGTACGCCGCTTATCAGCTCATGCGGGGTACAAATGAATAACTGGATGCATGAAGCAGAAAAATCACGTAGCAACCGCGTTTTCGCGGAATACGAAGATTATAAACAGGACCTTAAAAACCTCAAGGTAACCCCTCTGTTGTTACCTTACGACGTGCAACGTGAGGTATGCAAAGAGCTTGATAAAGCTATTGATTTCAAACCGGACGGGTGGGATGTGTACCTACAGATGTACACAGAACGCGTACCGTTGAAAGGTATTAAGTCAAAGTTTGAGATTTTCGGGTTAGATGAAAAAGGTACCCGGTACCCTGTGTATCAATCTGATTACTTCGATATGTCGCCCGGATTCTCACACCCGGAACTACAAAACACTTGGTATAGCTTCAAGTGGTACCTGGACGGTATACACGCCGGGGGTGTAGTAAGGTTGGGTGACTTGTACACAGAGTCGTCTGTAGGTAGTAGGCTTCCAACGCGCCACACACTAAGGGAAGCCGGGTACTACATATTCGTACCGAACGTACCAGAGAGCGAGAAAGACTAATGACTTCACAGATTATCAACGCATTAATTCTAGCCGGGTCTGCGTTTCTGCTCATACTTACCGGGGTCATAGCGTTATACGCTAAGCGCTCTGCAAGCCGGGATAGGGCGCGGTGCAACTACCGCGTGGGAAACGTGTACCACGAGGTGCTACCGTCTACCGGTCACGAAGACCTGTACCTCATGTACATGGAACTGCAACAGCGCATCTCCGTGTTAGAGGTTGACTACTACAAGCGTCTGGCACAAGCGCGGCGGGCACGAGATGAGATGATGAACCGCCGTCGCCCATCCCCCGTGCCGGGTAGCCGCAACGCAAATCAAGATAACCGGGCTGGCACACGCTAGCCTCAGACACGAAAGGTAATCGGGAATGGTAGCCCTAGAGAACGTATTACAACCGCCCAAGGAGTCAAAGACCCGCGCGCACTACTGCGTACAGTTTGAGCATTACGCCGTGGGAGACCGTGGCGGCATCCTAACCTGTCTCATTAGAGATAACCGGGCTGGCAGGTTTGTAGGGGGTTCATCTGTCAAGTATGCGCAGAGCGCCCCGCATGGTGATGTGAAACGCCACGACGCGCTGAGCTTCGTAATCGCAGACAGTATAGGCACAAGCGTTCGAGACGGGGGCGTTCCCCTCTTCAAGAGCTGGGAGCAAGTACGCCAAAGCGTCCACGCCCTCGCTGTATCAGACGCTCGCAGTAACGGGCATCATCTAGTACTAGTGGAAGGTGGTGACATGTAGTGAAACGGTACGCATTCGACGTGTTGCAGGGCGATACTCTGGTAGGTTTCGCTACCCTGCCGGGGGTGCTACGGGTAGTACCACATCCACGGTCGAATATTGTCATGCGTATTCGGCGAGGAGCCTTTGTTGAACCGGCGTTCTACGTGCCGGGGGGATATGAAGGCAAGGAAACCCCCGTATGGCGACTTACAGATGTTGATGAATGGGTTAGTGAAAACCCGTACCGTGCACCGGGACGGAAATAATAGGAGGAATGACATGAGTAACTTTACAAAGGGTATAAGCAACCTCACAGGACCAGACCCTAACAGGCTGTTCAGTGGTTATACTAGTGCCGCCGGTGGGGGTAAAAGCAAGAAGAAAAAGAAAGGTGGGAAGAAGCCCAAGGTGGGTGCGTTCTCTTCACCTGAGGAAGCCATCCCGTTCATAAAAGACCTCACGAAGTTACTCCGAAAACGTCTCAAGCCGGGGGCGGGTGTTGTTATCGCGGCGGGGGTATCCCCGGTAGGCTTGCCCATTATCAAGGTGGGTATCGGCAAAGTAGAGAACATAACTATGGCGTGCGAGTTTCACTCAGATAACCCGTTCATAGACCTGGAAGTCTGTATGCCCCAGGCTAGGTTTGTTATGGATATTAGTTCTGATGACGAGAGCGGGAAGCCATGAGCAAACGTACCGGATGGAAACGCAAGAGCGGGCTTACTTACCGGCAGTCGCCTAAGTGGAAACAGATACGTCTAGCTGTGCTCAAGCGAGACGGTTTCCAATGCACCGCTATCAATGGCAACACCAATGAGCGGTGCACTAGCCGGGCTACCGACGTAGACCACATCAAGGGGCACAGCGATGACCTGGATAACCTGGCTTCGCTGTGCGCCCACCACCACCGCGTGAAGACCAGCGCCGAAACCTACGAGAAGAACAAGGCACGCCGGGAAGCGGCGATGCTACAAGCTGGGGAAGCGGTACGCTCTCTAGCCGGGGGTATAGTGCCCCGGGAAAAAGGAAGTGTCAGCGCCGGTATAGACTGGAAAGCGTTCCGGTCTCTGTCAGAAAAGATAACCGGGCTCGCAGACGAGTAAGTTTGCGAACTGGGGGAAGGATATACGAGCAGTGAAAACAGGAAACTATACACCTTTTTGGTCTTCACAAGCTGACCAAAAAGGTGTACGACGCTATCGCGTCGGGAATTGGTGCGAACGACGCCTACGTGTTCACGGTAACGCGGGGCACTCATGGTAGCCCTTGGATGCATGGCTTCCACGTCGGGGCTCCATGAGCTTGCCCCTGCGGGTACGGAGATACCGGTAGCCATGTCGAACGTCGAAGGTGCAACGGTGCGGGCCGGGTTTGAGTATCTGACCCAAGAGCTACGCGACCGTGGGGTGTTCTGTCGGAACAAAACCCTCAACGACTTCTTCGGCTTCAAGTTAAGTGGCTTCTAGACGGGTGTAGAAAACCCCGGCGCTCTTAGCTTAGTGCCGGGGTTTTCTTGTGCAAATACCGATAAATGAGGTCGCTACGTGTGACGAACTTCGTAACTTAGTTTAGCACATGCCGGGGGTTTAGTGCCAGAAGCTGTAGAACGCCCACATAAGGGGGTACATTGCCAGTTCAACGACGCTGTATCGTGCAAGCATAATGGTGTGTACCTTTCGTTGTGCCTAGCCGGGGAAATATCCGAAAGCGCGGAAGAAATCGGCATAGTAGTATACGTGCCCAAGAATGAGGGAAAGTGCAGTCATTAGTTTTATTCCTTTCGTTGCTGTTAAAAGAAACCCCGCACCACACTGTGTATTCAGGCGGTGCGGGTATTCCTGTTACATGAGAACTGTGACACCGCACAGGGCGGGTGTCATCAGTATACAGGATTTAGAAGAGGCTGTGTGCCAGCCAGTACCCGTTCTGCTGGAAGAAGATGAGGTTATTGAGTACCTGGTCTAAAATGTGAATGCCGGTCATGCCGGGGCCTCCTGTGAAGTAGATGTTACGAAACAGTTAAAGTATACCGCGTGACGTGGGTGTTTGCGGGGGCGACACGCCGTGGTGTTGCGGGTGGGTACTAGAAAAGCCCCTAGCTGAAACGGAAGGCTAGGGGCTTTTCCACTGTGTTATGCGCTGATGCAGTGTGCAATATGTAGTTATGAAAGGCTCCCGAATGAATCATCATCACTCAAGGTATGTACTCAGTGTAGCACACGCCGGGGTGTTGTGGGAGGGCGTCGTGCCGGGGTGAAATGATGCTGTGCATTTTATTGTTTAAAGAAATGTATTTAAAGTTTGATAATTTGACAAACTGAGCGCTCCCGCGTACACTTGAGGTATGAACAATGACTCTGAGAAAGCCGTTGAATCGTACTTGCGACGGCAAGTCATTAGCCGTGGGTGGGTGACCTGGAAGATGGCTCCGACGGAGGTCGGCATACCCGATAGGGTGGTGCTCATACCGGGCGGTGCCGTGTGGTTCGTAGAACTTAAGCGAGCACGTGGCGGGGTGGTATCCCCGAAGCAGAGAGTCGTACATTCTAAAATCTCCCGTGGTGGGCACAACGTTGTTGTTCTTGCCGGGGTGGATGAAGTCAAGATGTGGATTCGCGAGCGCGAGTCTGAACTAGAAAATGGAACGGATGAATAAGCAATGACGAAATCAAAAGGTCGGACACGCAAGCCATGCAAAGAATGTGGTCGCCCCTACGGGCTGGAAGACCCTATAGAATGTCGAACATGTGGCGCGCGGCTACGCAAGCGGTACCGTGACGCCCGCCGATACGAGACGGTAACTAAGCCCAAGATTGATGCAGACCGCGAGCGCAACAAGCGCGACGCAATAGGACGGCTTCGTGTCGAGCGGTCGAAGTACAACCTCGACACGCCGGAGGCCGTAGTCCTCATGCACGAAGAGTACCTAGAGAACCACCAACGGGAGCTTGAAGAAAAACGTGCGGCGCTTGCGGCACGCCGGGCTGCAGAAGGCGATAGGCCTAAGGTTGATAGGCGTGAAGCTGTTAGCATCTACGCGCCCCTGAACTTAGGAGATGGTGTCGAAGGCGAGACGGGCAACGCGGTGCAGGATGAAGGGTTGTTGTACTACCTGAGGGGGCGTAGGGCGCGGCTCTCACGTCTAGCCGGGGGTAGTGCTGGCACCGGGCGACGGGCCGGTGTGAAGGGCGCGTTTGTACCCGCGCCTGTGACGGGTCAGTAAAGACGCAATGAACGTGTGTATGAAAGGTGTAGTTAGGTATGACGAAAGCAGCACTTGAGATGGGGTTCTCCCTCCGTGATTACCAGATAGAAGCAATGCAGTTCCTCCGTGACGGGGGTGGCGGTAAGGCTCTGTTCCTGGATATGGGTCTAGGTAAGACGGCTACATGTTTGAGTGCGCTGACTGAGGAACATCTACCCGCGCTTATCATTGCGCCTAAGCGCGTTGCCGAGCACGTCTGGAAGACCGAGCGGGACATCTGGCGACCTGACCTGTCGATAACGGTGGTGAAGGGCAGTAAAGATAGGCGCATGTCCCTAGCCGGGGTGAGGACTGACCTGACGGTCATCAGCCGCGACAACCAGGACGATGTTCGACCCCGCGCCATGACGGGCGGCTTCAAGACGGTGATTATTGACGAGCTGAGCGGGTACAAGAACAGGGGCACCAAGCGCTGGAAGGGTGCGCAGGATATTGTGAGTCGTGCGAAGCACGTCTGGGGCTTGACGGGTACCCCCACACCTAAGAGTCTGATTGACCTATGGGCACAGATGTACCTGCTTGATAACGGTGAGTCTCTGGGGCGGACGCTCAGTGAGTACCGGCGCAAGTACTTCTACGCGGCGGGACAATTGCCTAGCGGTATTGTCACGAAGTGGTTACCGCGTGCCGGGGCTAAGACTGAGACCGACATCTATGATGCTATCTCTAGCCGGGTACTGGTGCAGGGCACGGAGGGGCGTGTGAAGCTGCCTCCGGTAACGTATGTACCGCAGGTTGTCTCCTTGCCGGGTAAGGTTCGTAAGCAGTACGAGACGTTGAAACGGGATTTGGTGCTTAGGTTGCTGGAGAGCGGGGAAGAAATCACCGCCGCTAATGCCGCCGTCGTCTCTGGTAAGCTCGCTCAAATCACGGCGGGGTTCCTCTACCACGACCTCGTGCCGGGGGGTGAGTATGCTGGCGAGCGCAAGTGGGACGTTCTGCACAAGATGAAGCTGGATAAGCTGGAAGACATTATCGAAGGTACGAACGGTGGCGGAGTGCTGGTCTTCTACCGATTCCAAGCCGAGCTGGAGGAGTTGAAGAAACGGTTCGGCGACGATGTGCACACCGTCAAAGAGAAAGACTTTGTTGAGCGGTGGAACGCTGGTGACATTCCTATCCTTGCCGCGCACCCTGATTCTATCGGTCACGGCTTGAACCTGCAGAAGGGCGGTAACACCGCCGTATGGCTCTCCTTGCCGTGGTCTTCCGAGGCGTGGCTACAGTCGAACAAGAGGCTCGCGCGTAGCGGGCAGGAATACCCAGTAAACATCCACGTGATTACGGCTGAGGATTCTATCGACGGGCATGTGTATGAGTCATTGACGGGTAAGGTGGATGCTCAGCAAAGGCTGTTGGACTATTTGAAAGAGGAAGCTGTGTAAACTATAGAAGCCCTGCTGTTGGGCTTACATGGATTGAATACTATAAGTACCCCCGGTGGGGGCATGAGCGTTAGGAGGCGCTCGTGCTCTCTTGCCGGGGGTGTTTCATTGTCTTCTTGCGGCGGTGACGTCGGGGCTATGTAGGCAGATGGGGATGCACTCAGAGATGGGTGTATGCGGTAGCAGGGGCGAAGCCTCCGGCGAGAGCGAGCGAAGCGAGCGACAGCAAAACTAGAGGTAAATTGACCCCGCGTGCCAGGAAATCGGCGGTCATCTGGGATGTGATTTGTGTCATAAGATAAGAAAAATTAAACAGACTAATTCAGTGAACAGTGTTTGGCCAGGTCGGTAGTCCCGTGCACCCCTCTAGAAAGAGTGTTAGGGGACATTTTCGCGTAGATAAAGGGATGTGCCCTGATTTGAACAGTATTAAGCTCAGGGGACATGGTGGAAAATTAGGGGACATTGAACCCCGTTAAGTGATGGGAGTCACGCAATGTCCCCCTAATTTGCTAAAATCCGCGTATTTTAGTGTCCCCCATCACAAAAAATACGTGATGTCCCCTGATGACCTCGCTATGTCCTCTGATTAGATTTTGCGATGTCCCCCTAATTACCCCGGAAATTCAAGGTTTTTGTGAAAATGTCCTCTAATTCAATATACCTATATATAGGGAAAATATTCCGCGCGCGCGTGATACAGGTATACAGTGTTTAGAGTCAAGGATATGTGCCAGAAATCTCAGTACCCTCGAAAAGGGTAAAACAAAACCCCCGGCCAGAAAGGCGAACCGGGGGTTTACTCACTTGCTCGCATCCGAGAGTGGATGGTAAGCTGTGAATAGCTCTTTACAAAAATACTATCAGAAAGGCGGCCCAATGGCGACCCATGAAAAAACCTTCCACTTCGAGTTCTCCGAAGGTACCAGCCCTCAAACCTACAGCGAATCCCTAACGCTCGGTGATATAGCAACGATGCTAGAGACCCCCGGCACGAAGAAAAATGAAAAGTCTTACCTACCGGGAGAGCTAAAGGACCACTACCGAAAAAGCGTAAACGTCACCAGCCGTTCTGTTATCACCCTTGACCTAGATGGTGCGCTAGAAGGTGGCTTCAAGGCTCTGTGTGGCTTTCTAAGCGGCTTTTACTACTTCTGGCATACGACGTATAGCAACAGCGATGAAAAGCCCTCATATCGCTTTCTAGTCCCCCTAGCCGAGCCGGTCACGCCAGGGCAGTATGGCGACTTGGTTCGCCAGATTATTGCGGCTAACCCGAACGCCTCGATAGACGTTGCGAGTGCGAAGCCCGCACAGATTATGTTCACCCCGGCCTGCAAAGACCCGTTCAGCTACGACTTTGGGGTGCATGTCGGCAAGCTGGCAGATGGGGTACAGTGGCTCGCAGATGCAAACGGAGGGGAGACTGTAGTACCCCTGGGGAGGCTAGATAAGAAGGGCGAGCCGACCGAAGCACCGGGTATCGTCGGACAATTCAATAGGGCATATCCAGACCTGGAAGAATTGATAGCAGCCTTTGGGTTGCCCTACGAATACGACGGGGCTACCGGGCGGTACCGGTACACCGGCTCTTCCGCCTCATCCACCCCCGGCATGAGGGAGTTGGACGAGCGCCCGGGTCTGTACTACTCCTGGCACGCACACGACCCAGCATCGGGGTACGCACAGAACGCCTTCGACCTGGTACGAATCCACAAGTTCGGACACTTGGACGAAGACTACAAGGGGCCGGTAAACCGCGCGCCGTCGTACACCGCGTGCCGGGATTTCCTGGATAAGCATGAGGGCTTTAACAAGCGCTCGGCTTTGCAAACGTATGAGTTTGTGGTTAATAACTTGACTCCTAACGCCACTACCACTTCTAGCAACACAGAGGCATCGGCTCCGGCACGTGAGACGAGCGCATCTGTCGAGGTGCTGACGACCGAAGAGATAGACCATACGCAGTGGGTATCCCAGTTAGAGGTGGATAGGAAGACCGGCAAGTTCGTTGATTCGCTTCGCAACCTGACGTTGATTTTCGATAACGACCCTCACATGAAGGGTGTCGGTTGGTGCGAGCGCGGCGAGTACTTCACGGATGCAGACCCGCATAACTGGCCGAGCACTAAAGAGTCCCCCAAGCTGACAGACCAGAAAAAAAATCTTATCCGCAACCGCTATGAGAACGTCTACGGCATGAAGATACCGCCAGAACGCCTATCGCAGGTCTTCGTCGAACGTCGGGAGGTGCGTAGCTTTGACCCGGTAAGGGTCTACCTAGAGTCCCTGCAATGGGACGGTAACAAACGTATGGATACCTGCCTACCTGGCGTGGAAGACACCGAATACAATCGCATGGTTGCCCGCAAAGTTCTTATTGCAGCAGTAGCACGTACATTCGAGCCGGGGGTGAAAGTGGACGAGGCGCTTATTCTTGTAGGCCCCGAAGGCGTCGGCAAGTCGAGCTGGATTGAAGCGATGTCTAAAGGGTTCACCACCGAGTTTCAAAGCCTTGAGTCAAAGGATACTGTTCAGATTCTCAGTGAGACCTGGATAGCTATGGCGGAGGAGTCCGAGGTTGTCTCCAAGTCTGACTTCAACAGACTAAAGAGCTTCCTCACTCAAACGTCAGATACGTATCGTGTGCCGTATGCCGTCGAGCCGGAGACTCGCCTCCGTCGGTGGGTTGTGTGGGGCTCTACGAACGACATGGAACTATTGCGGGAGCGCGACGGTAACAGGCGATTCCTCATGGTTGAGTGCGTTCGACCCCGAGACTTTGATTTGCTGATACCCGAGTACGTAGACCAGATATGGGCAGAGGCCGTACATGCGTACATGATGGGTGAGTCACATGTGATGAACAGCTATGAGCGGGAGCTTGCACGCTCGGCACGCGAGATGCACATACACAGTGATGCGCTCACTGAGTCTATCGCTGAGCACCTGCGTTTGCCGATTACGTCTGACTGGCATGAGAAGAAACCCGAGACTATCCGTAGCATTATTGGGCAGTGGAACGTAGACATTATCAGCTCAACGGGCGACAGGGAGCGAGACTTCATTACGCCTAAGGAAGTGTGGGTGGAAGTGGAAGGACAGTCACTTGCCGACTTCACTCTACGGGACCAAAGCCGCGTCAAAGACTCTCTGCAAGCGTTGGTCCGGCGAGGGGTACTCACACGGTCCAACACTAAGATACGCGTGCCGAACCAGGGTAAGCAATTCCTGTATTTCGTAAACCAAGACAAGCTAGAGGACTGAGGGAGCGCCACCTATGATGCACGGAGCACCTGCTGAACCGTCTTGGGTTCATGAACTAGAAACAGATAAGCGCGGGGTACCTAAGAACACCATTGGCAACTTGGGCATCGTTTACCGCAATGACCCGTTCCTAAAAACGCTAGGTTTTTGTACTCGTGGGAGGTACTTTGTAGAGAGACCAGAGAATTACCGTATTACTGAGGGTCCGATTCCTGAGGGTCCGATTCCTGAGGTAGACGAGGTGAAGATAAGTACTACTAACCTGCGACAGTATCTTCAAAGCACGTACAAGTTCAGTACGTTCTCGGGTGACCGGAGGCGTGCTTTACTCAGCGAAATAGCCGTAGAGCGAGCCTTCGACCCAGTAGAGGATTACCTGAATAACCTCCAGTGGGACGGGATTCCCCGGCTCGCTACCGCCTTGCCGGGGGCGGAAGGTACAGAGTACGACTATGAATTGGCGCGTAAAATTTTTGTTGTCTCTGTGAAAAGGGTTCTGAACCCAGGGCGAAACTTACACCGCTTGCCTATTTTTCACAGCGACAACGAGGATGCTATTCGCCGGTGGCTTTCTCTTCTATGCCGTGGATACACTCAGTACTTTTCTACTTATGGGAAAAGTGTCGTTAAAGATGCATCCCGTGGATGGATTGCAGTGTTCGACATCAGCAAGTGTAAATCCTTCGACCGGGTTATGGATTTCTGGGGATTTGCCAACCGGCACGTAGATTTCTCCCGTGGGAAATACCAAGAGAGCTTGTACCGAAACTGGGATGTGTGGGCTATTACCTCTCGCCCCGAACTGTTAGAAGAGGACGCTAGCCGGGGGCGGAGGTTCTCCATCAAGCTACCTGCGAATATCGACTTTGATAAGTACACGTCAGGGTACATCAACCAGCTCTGGGCAGAGGCCGTCCATGAGTTTCGCAACGGGTATAACGATATGTTGTATATCGAGGACTTGAAGAAGCCCGGAGGGAAACTCGGGTATCTGTAATATAATTCACACGTATACAACTTGACGGACGCACACGCGGTCACATATAGTTATAAATGTGGTCGCAAGAGCGGTCACGAAGACGGGAAACGGAGAACTTATCATGGACCAGAAACGGATTGACGCGCTCGGTGTGGAACTTGGCCGCTCATTGGCGGCTGTTGTACAGCACGTGCTGAGCATTGCGGCTGAGGCATCGAAGGGTGCCCCACTGAGGGTAAACGTTGGCACTGCGGCTGAATCTTTCACTAAGCTGGTAGAGACTGAGACGGTCGAGGAAGAGAAGCCCGCTAAGAAAACGGTTCGCAAGCGCGCTACTCGCAAGACTGCAAAGGTAGAAGAGCCTAAGGTAGAAGAGCCTAAGGTAGAAGAGCCTAAGGTAGAAGAGCCTAAGGTAGAAGAGCCTAAGAAGGCCGACCTGCTGGCAATCAAGGAAATCGGGCAGAAGATTATGGCGTACAAGGGCGAAAACCCTTGGGTCGAGGAAGAGTGCGCTAAGGCTATGGGGGGTAAGGTTCTTGCGACTCTTCGAGAGAGCGAGATACAGCCCGCGTATGATGCCTTGGTTAAAATCCTCAACAAGCTAGAAGGCAACGAAGAGCCTAACGACAGCATGTTCGCATAGGTCATGCCGGAAGTACACGCTAAACTCTCGCCGAGCTCAGGTGAGCGGTGGATAAACTGCACTAAGAGTTTCAGTCTCATAGACTCTCTTGACTTGCCGGAGCCGAAGACCTCTCTAGCCGCCGGGGAAGGTACCTTAGCCCATTCCGTCCTAGAGAATGAAGCTAGGTACCGCCTTGGATGGTATGGCAACGAGGAATACAAGGCGCGGCGTGCAGAGCTTATCCAGGAATCCCGAGGGCTTATCGGTAAGAATGCCTATAGTGAGATGCAGGAATACGCACAGCAACATCTTGATTTGATATTCCACCTGACTCGGCGAGAGTTTTTGAAAACAGAATATGAAGGTCTGGTGTGGCTGGAGACGCGGGTCTACCCCGGAATCGAAGGATGCTTCGGCACTGCGGATACTATCGTAGCCCTTGAAGATGAACTGCATGTTATTGACTTCAAGTACGGCAGGGGTGTTCCGGTATCCCCCGTAGACAACACGCAGTTGAAGCTCTACGGACTGGGTGCTTACGAAGCGCTCAAGATGTTCTGGGACTTCAAGACGGTCACACTACATATAGTCCAGCCACGTATACACAACGTGGACTCATGGGAGGTAAACCTAGAAGACCTGCTGGCATGGCGAGAAGACATAGTAAAACCCGCAGTTGAAGACATCAACAATGGTACTGGGGTCTTCGCCCCAAGTGAGAAGGCTTGCATGTGGTGCCCCGCCAGGGCGTTCTGCACCGCAAGAGCGAGAAATGTATGGGAAGGCGTGAGTATCGCATGAGCAATTTTGACTTCCTTGATGGTGGCATCGAGTACATGACTATGGAGGACATGGTATCGGTAGCCCTTCGTGCCGGGGACATTCGTAAGTGGCTCAAGGATATAGAGGAAACTCTTATCGACTTGGTTTACGAAAAGGGCGCGAACGTGCCGGGGTTGAAGGTGGTTCGCGGTTCGGGGCGGCGGAGCATCAAAGATGCAGACGCTTTCTTGAAAGCCCTTGAAGATGGGGGGTTCATCATTGATGGGTTATCCTCTACCACGACAAAACTAGCCAGCATCTCCACCATAGAGCGCAAGCTCAAGGTGAAGCTGGAGGACTCACCCGGCGGCGAGTTTGTCACCAAGAGTCCCGGGTCGCTGATGCTAGTTCCCGAAGCAGACCCACGGAAGGGGGTGAGTAAAGCTGACGAATCAGCGGGAGCTTACTCAGAACTGTTTCAATGAGGTGTATGTGAATCCCTTTGTATGGGAAAAACAGCAACTCATGAAGGACACCGGCTCACACCGGAAACTATCTAAACGTTTAGGGTTCTCCTATGAAGGGGCTGTGCAACAGTTCGTATCCGGGTACCGCCCGGTGAACGCGCAGTTACTATTTGGGCTTCAAGCTCTGGGGGTTACTGGACGAGTAACCTTCGTACCCCCCGGCTTAGAGAAGCGGGAAGAATACCTACGTAGCTCCAATGCATTGTTCTATGCAGTGCCTCCGAAACTAAAACAACTGAAAGAAAAGGAATAACTGAAATGGCTGTAACTCTTGGTAAAGTACGACTCTCCTACGTCACTCTGGTGGACGCTAAGGACTCAACCGACGTAGAGCATCCGAAGTTCGCTTCGCTGGAACAGCTTCGTGAGATGCTTGGTGATTCTGCCCGCGCCGGGGAGGTAAGTGATTATAAGTTCTCTGTGAACGTCATCCTACCCAAGGACGCTAAGGTTCCCGGCACAAACGAACTTATCATTGACCGCCTGGAGAAGGCCGTCATGGATGCTATCGACTACGCGGCATCCGACCGTAGCAAGACTAAGCTACCCACCAAGTACGTACCCACCCTCAAGAAGCTCTGGAAGGACTCGGGCGCTATGCTCACCGAGACTCAGAACATCCTCAAGACGGTGGTACGAGACGGAGATACTGACGAGCGCGCGCAGGATAAGCCTTATTTGCACGGTGCGTACAATTTCACCGCAGACCAGCGGGCATACCGCCGCAACCAGCTCTCACCTATTCCCGTCTTCGCGCCGGGGGCAGGCCGCCCTGTGGAGCTTGACCCCAGCGAGGTTCACTCGGGTGATTACGGTTTCGTGAGCGTCACGCCGTATGTGTACAAGTTTGGTAAAGCCTACGGTATCAAGTTCTTCCTGGAGTCAGTGCTCAAGACGGAAGACGGCGAGCGCCTGGATGGTACCGTTTCCGCCGAGTCTGCATTCGGTGATGTGCTGGAAGCCTACGCGGAACAAAGCTCTGACATGTTCAGTGAGGTGGCCTCTCAGGAAGCCGAATCCGGCAAATCAGTGTTCGGCTAAACGCAGGTAATAAAACCCCGGCAAGAGAATACCCTCTCGCCGGGGTTTTGCTGAATTAGAAACGGAAACCAAAAACGATGCAGAAGAAATTATACATAGACTTCGAAACATTCTCGGATGTAGACCTCAAAGCGCGAGGTGCATACAACTACATGCGGGGCGCTTTCTGGGAAGCACTTATCTGTACCTACCGTTGGGGCGAAGATGGGGAGACTCAGATACTCCAGGGAGAGGATATTATTCCTTTCGTGCGCGAAACACACGATGATGAAGACGTAGTGTTCATAGCCCACAACGCCAGCTTCGAGCGCCTAGTGTATACCACTATCAACGATTACCCTCTTGGTGAGTTTATGCCACCGGAGAGGTTCATAGACACTATGGCAATGGCGCGCTGTTTAGGCTTCCCTGGAGGTCTGGGCAACCTGGCGAAAGCCCTGGGCGTGGAAGAGAAAGACTCTGCGGGTACCAGGCTTATCAACATGTTCTGCGTACCTGACAAGCGCGGACACTGGCACACCCCGCAGACCCGCCCTACGGACTGGAAGCGGTTCTGTGACTACGCGGTGCAGGACGTGGATACTCTGGTAGCTGTGCACAAGGCTATGGAAGAGCGATACGGAGGTTTCCCTCCAGGTGAGCAACAGGTGTGGTACGTAGACCAGCGCATCAACGACAGGGGAATCCTAGCCGACGTGAAGCTGGCACGCCGGGGTATTGAGATAGCAGAAGACATCAAGAATGGTTCTCTGCGAAGTATTGAGCTGTATACGAAGCTGGAGAACGGACGCTCTCAGAAGCAATTCTTTGGGTGGGTTGCAGACCAACTGTTACGGGGCGGCATCATCACACAGGTTGAGGAGGGGGTTTACATCTTCCCAGACACCGGCGAGCCATTCGACACGATTGATAAGAAGATGGTGAGTTACCTGCTTGAGCGCGACGACATCTCGATAGCGGTGCGAGAAGTGCTAAACCTTCGCGCCATGTCGAATGCAGCTTCGGTGGCTAAGTTCAACGCATACCTACGGCTTGCTGACCCATTCCAGCACCGCGTTCGGGGCGCAATGCAATTCTTCGGCGCACACACAGGACGGTGGGCGGGTCGTGGTGTTCAGTTCCAAAATTTACCCCGGAATACCGCTGGCGGCGAGGAAGAAACAGAAGCCCTGGTGGCTAAGGCTATGTCGAATGGAGGGCATGACCTCACCCTGGATGATTTGAAGCCGCTGATTAGGGCTTGCGTGACGGCACCGGAAGGTAAGGAGCTGACCGTGTGCGACTATAGCGCCATTGAAGCGCGTGTTATTGCCTGGCTTGCTGGGGAAGAGTGGGTACTCGAAGCGTTCCGTGAAGGTCGAGACATCTACGTGGAGACCGCGAGCCGTATGTTCCATGTCCCTTACGAGGAAGCTAAAGCCCTGCGTAGTAAAGGTAAGGTTGCTGTTCTTGCTCTCGGATACAACGGCGGCGTGAACGCACTGCGTGTCATGGGTGGCGAAGGTACCGACGAGGAGCTTCAAGAGCTTGTCTGGGCGTGGCGGGCGGCTAACCCGAACATTGCTAAGTTCTGGAAAGACCTTGAGAGCGCATTCCGTCTCGGGTACGGGAAGGTAGGTCAGTTCCTTGAGGTGCAGTCAGGTGCCAACAACGCACGCCGGATAGTCTTACCCTCAGGCCGGGCTGTGTATTATCACGAAGTACATACACGACCGATGATGAAGTTCGGTAAGGTCTTCCAAGTCCTGCACTTCAAAGACCCGAAGAACATTTCAGGTGGTGCGTGGATTACCACCTATGGTGGCAAGCTTTCGGAGAATGTCACTCAAGCCGTGGCGCGGGATGTTCTGGCGAACGCTCTTATAAACCTGGAAGAGAACGGCGCGGAGGTTGTTGCTCACGTCCATGACGAGGTTATCTGCCAGTCCGGGCTATCTGTTGATAGGGTAGCGGAGCTGATGGGCATCAGTGGCTCTCCATACTTCCCGGAATGGGCCGAAGGGTTGCCCCTAGCGGCGGCAGGGTACACTTGCAAACGGTACCGGAAAGAGTAAGCCACATCATACTGAATATACGCACACGCGGTTGCAATTAGTGACCGCGTGTGCGTATACTATGAGTACACCAAATAGAAACGGAGGGTCCAGTGATGGGCATTTTTATGAACCGCCGAGATTCGGTGGACTGGTTCAACCAGCAACAGCAGGCGAACCAGCAGACCAACCTGCAACAGATGGTCTACGAACAGTCACAGTTGATTGGCGCACTTATAGAAGAGGTAAAACTCTTGCGCGATGCATTGGTAGAAAGCAATATGCGAGGTGACAAGTAATATGTACGTAGTACCGAAGGTTCCTCTCAAGTACGTCTTGCCGGGGGTTATGGTCCACATGTTCAACGGGCCTACCATACATAGCATGTACGACGTGTTAGGGCTGCAACACCCATACTGGATTAGGGAAGCGGTCAAGTGGGAGGATGTACATATCGAAGACATGCTAGATGATATGTACGGTTCAGCACGCGAAGGAGAGCTGAACATGCTGATGGTTGACGATGATGTGAGCGTACTGTTGTACGACGGCGAGCGCCCGCATACTTTCAAGCCGGTGTGGGTTTCAAAATATGACCTCGGGCATAAGATTGAATCTGTTATGTACTCAGTCCCCGAGGGTAGCGTTATCTATGAGGGTGCTAAAACGCTACTCGATAGGATTGAAGGGCTTCCCAGGTGCATCTACAAGGACAATGAAACTCTGGTGGCTGCGTACCTGGATAGCGGGCTTACGATTGACACCTCAATCCAGGCCGAGGGCGGAACTGCCTACATCGCACGGCTTGAACTGCAAGAATTTCTCTCCATAGAACTGAAAGGAAACCTCAATGACTACTACGCCTAATCACTACGGAGCCCAGAACGGCGTAGACCCAACATCCGTAGTGGATGACTTCGGGTTCTGGGCGCGGAACTTTTTTAAGTACGCCTGGCGCGCCCCGTTCAAGAACGGCCCAGCCGATGTTGAAAAAGCTCAAGACTGCCTGGTTCGGATGTGGGAACTAAACCCGTCGTGGTTCTTACTTAAGACACGCACTGAACTATCCGGTCTAGAGGACAACGAAGGAATCGAGAAGATAGCCCGAGGCGCACTAACGACGGCTGACGGCGGGGCTGCTCGGGCGCGAGCTCTAGTGTACTTCGCTAAGCTGTGCACAGGGCAGGTACAAAGCCTTGAACGCCGGGTGGTAAACCGTTACGGAGAACTGCCAGACGACAAGAAAGCCTGGGCTGTTATGAACAGGTTGCAGGAAATACTCATTGATTATTATCTAGCTGAGATGGGGGAGGTGTAGACTGTGTACTTCACAACAGCGCGAGGGGTGCTACACATCGCAATGCCCGGCGGGGACGACGAGGCAGAACCTATAGAAGCCATTCACATGTTAGAGAGCATCGGCGACGGCTTCCCTAGAGAGTATAAGTATGACAAAGTACACGCGAAGATAAGCGCACTCAAGTTCCGGTATTCCACACTGGAATCTCACGGGGAAAAACTAAAGCGCGACACGCTGGAAAACGATTTGTCGGCTTTAGCAGACATCACCGACTATTGTGTTAAGGTAGGGTAGAGGAATCCCCGGCACGTATGCAACAGCGTGCCGGGGATTTTCCTGTGTGCTTACTGATTCAGGTAATCGTCGGAAGCGTAGTACGAAGAATCAGCGGCGTGTTCCGCCGGAGCCGCCGAGGGCTCCTGGGGTTTAGCCGGTTCGCTAGGCTGTTCCTTGTACTGAGTGGGGCTTACATTAATAAGCGCCAGCACAGCACCGATAACGCCGGTAACGCCAGCAGAGATGTGTGCCCACTGCTCAGCATTCACAGCGCCAAAGGCAGTGAGTCCGATGCCAGCAAGAGCCACCAGGCCGTATACAATCTTTCGGACTGCTGCCCATTGCTCAGTTGTCAGAGCCATGTATATTCCTATCGTTCAAGACTACTGTATCCACAACACGGTCGAGCCGTGTCTGTGTGTGCCTATTGTCGGCACGTAGTCCACCTATATCTTTCTTTAGCTCAGATTGGTCGTCCAAGCTGCGGGTAAGTGTGTCCTCCATATCGCGCTGCTTCTTTCCTTGGTTGGCTTGCTCACGTTGTAGGTCGTCAAGCCGGTTTCGGATTTCAAGCATTGCGGTGTTGGAGGTTTTCATACCACCCTCTATTGTAGAGAGTTTATCCCGAATATTATCCAGGTCGTCCCGGAGGTTAGTCCCGTGGTCGTTCTTCACCTGATGCTTCGCTTCACGTGCGTCGTTCCCGACAAGATGCACTGCATGTTGTAGCTCTTCAATCTTGCCGGAGATTACCTTGCCAACCCGCACGCCCACGAGCACTGCGATAATGAGGCACACTAGGATAATCACGAATGCGTCCACCTCCGGGTCACCTGTCTTAGGTATCTCAACCACGGGCTGCCGCCTTAGTTAGGGAAGTTAAGGAAGCTAGCGCGAGTATCGTTATCAAACTCTTCCTTGCGGGCATTGCCCTGTGTGGCTTCGTTATACCCCAGAAGCTCGCGGAGCTTACCTGCAACCGAGCCATCCCGCATCCGACCGGGAATGCCGATACGGAACTGGTTGAACAGGGTCTTTACCATGCGAAGAGTGGACCACTGCATAGAATCTTGAATCTTCACCATGTCTACCAGGGTACGGTTACCCCACTCAGGACGGGGGGTGTAGAAGATAGCGTCTTCAAGTTCTTTCTTGGTTGCCATGTCGAACCAATCTCCTGTTCCTGCCGGGGCTTGCCCAGCGAGTAGTTTGTTTATGTTGTCTCGGAACACGTCCATGTCGATAAACGACGGGTCGATTTTCCCCTGCGCTGGTCCGGCATATTCTTTATGCGCGACCTGCAGGAAGTCGGGGTTACCCCCGCCGTAACCGCGTTCCAGCGCGGCGGCGAGGATAGGCATGTATTCCAGCTGCGCGGCGGTCCAGTCTGCGGGCGCGACACCCGAGGACTCCATCTCCACACCGATAAGGAACTCATTACCCCGATTTACCGGTATGCCAGGGGCTTCGCCCTCCCCGGCGTGGTTAGCCCACCCCGCAGCGATTACGTAAACCTCCGCGTTACGTCCGAACACAATGTGCGCCAAAGGCCCCGGCAAGTCGGAGCGGCCGTTGATACACATGTTCAGTGTTGGCGCACCCTCAGTCCAGTACCGAGCCGATGCAGTAGCGGTATGGTGCCAAAGAACACCCTTGACCGCATCCATCTGCCACCCGTTGGCGGCTTGGTACCCACGGTATTTCCACCCTTGAACCTCAATAACGTTCAAGCGTTTACCGTTCGGGGCGGTGTACGCGCGGAGTTTGTCTGCCAAGTCCGTAATGAACATTGAAGAACTCCTTAGTATTTAGGCGTAGTTTAGAACAAATCTACGATACAAGTATAGTACCTGTGGTACGATAGACATGCCTCAGGGAGGTTGGCGCGTCCCTGCTGTAGGCATTTTCTCCTGCCCCGGCGAGATTGTTAGTCGTCTTGCCGGGGTTTTTATATACCCAATTTCGGACATAGAAATACCCTGGCGCTATAATGCCAGGGTATTTCCACGCGGGGGTTCCCACCCCCACACCTCAACCACATTCTGAAAGGATATCTATATTATACCCTATGCCCAGCGGGTGAAAAGCGGGATGTTGAGGATGTACCGTCGACCGCGAGCAGAGTCTCCGAACGACCAGAACTTTATATCCCGAGAACCAGCTTCAACGGCAACCGAGCCTTCACTCTGCTGGCCGGGGATTACCTGAATCTCGCTGAGCGACACCGGCGTGGGTGCTTCCGGTGGGAGACGGAACACCGTAGCTCCACTAGGCGGGGCCGATACCATATCTAAATCCATGTGTATGAGCGCGTGCCCTGACGAGCGGTCTACACTCATGGACTGCGCCACGGCACCACTACGCAGGTTGATGTCATTGCTCACCTTCGCCAGCTGGTACGTCAGCACCCCGGAGGTCTGGTTCAGAATCTCCGTCTTTATGGCTTGCAGACGCTCTTCACTCACACCAGAACCGCCACCTCCGCCGCTTGCCGGGGCTGGATAGCGGAAGTTACCGACATGCAGCGATACACCGTCACCTTGAGGGTCCTTGTATCGCAGTGGTACGGATGCTTGCGTGTATCCGCTCGGTACCGGAGTATCGAGTGAAGTACAGTTCGCAAGGGTAAGACCCTTGAACCAGGACTCGATGTAGTAGCTCCAACGAGCGCCACCACTAGCAGGGCGAGCCTTACGCGAAGAGCACCCCTGCAAGACCGTGCCGTCCGTGCCGGAGTTGCACAGGTAGAAATCCGCACTAGAGTCTTTGCCCGCCGAGCCGTGGGCGGTCGAACCATAGGACGAGGACTCTCCCCGGCACGCAGTGAACACGTTATCCCCGAACTCAATGAAGAATCCGTGCCCGCCGTTTTCCTGTGCTTCGCATGTCGTGAACGCGCACTTCGTAGCTCGAATACGCCAGCCTGCACCGTTGAACTGAGACGCACGGGCGTTACTGCCTGGCGAACCTGCTGTAATATCCGCGCCGGGCGCGGCGTTACCCGCGATACCGTAGAGCTGCCCGAACGACGCGCCGGAGTGGGTGTACCAGGACGTGGATAACTCGAACTTCGTCTGGGAGGTATAAATCTCGATACCTGCGAAGTTCCCGCGCCCCTGGTTCGAGCCGCCAATGTCAGCCCCAAAGAACTTATTATCTGCAGCACCGCCAGAACCTTCGCCATGTTTCGGCGGTTTGCCAACGATAAGCCCGGCTTGGTAGCTGTTACGCACCCGCAGACCGAACGAGCACATAGCCTGGTCGTCGTTGCCGATAATGGCTATACCAGTTTCCATATCCCACACCGTGAGGTTATTCAGCTTTGGTACCGAATCCGGCTCGGGTGGATTACCCCCCATATCAGAGTTCAGACACACTCCGATAGTATTCGGGATGTAGTTCTGGTGCTGACGGCCAGACTTACGAGCGCGAATCCACATGTCGGAAACACCGAAGTGCAACAGGTCATTAGCCTGTTTTCGTGTGTTCCACGTGCCGGTGTGGAAGATACCGGTGCGCTCTGATATCGCCTTAGTGTCAGTGGCGATAATCTCGGTAGCGCGGTCGTCTCCATACACATGCACGAAGCCCTTCAACTCAATGAACGGGTAGCTCACAAGGTACTTACCTGCGGGTATATATACCGAGCCGCCACCGAGCGCGTACACGTCGTTGATAGCATCCTGAATAGCCTTCGTAGCGTCACGCTTGCCGGTGGGGTCAGCTTCATATGGAGCATGGGTAACCGTGACGGCATACGAGCTGTTCTTCACGATGGACGACGAAGCCTGCGGCACTGCCGGGGGATGCTCGGTGAGGTACTTCTTCACCATGTTCTGAATCTGCTCGTCCGTGACGGTTGGTGCGGTTACCCGCTTACGAATGGCCGCGTCAGGCTTGCCGGTGTAGTCGCTGTTTTTGAAGCTGGGCATAGTGAATGTAGCCACTACCTTCCTCCTTACTGCTGGGGGCTTTCCTCTTCGGTGGCAAGTTCGTTTACCTTCAACTCAAGAGCGGCGAGCCTCTTCTCGAAAGGAAGAACGCCCTTAATCCAGGCCCGAACGCGGTCTTCCACCCACGGCGAGGGCGGCATATCGTAGGGGTTCTCCTGAGGGTGGTCTTCCGAGCCGTCGCCAACCTTGAAAGTTCGGTCAGTAACGTAGAGGTTACCAATACCCAACGAATCTGCCTTAGCGAACACAGCATCAATGTTCTGCTGAGTCGCGCCGTGAATGACGTGCCAGAACCGCCAGCTCGGAATGCCCTTGTAATGGTCTGGGTGGATGTACTTCGTTGCCGGGTCGATGTACTTCGCTGCATCGCTCTCATAAGTGAGCGCGATGTCGCAAGCGTCCATCATGGATTTGGGTGTGTTCGAGCCGGGGTTGATGACGATAAGCGTATCGTGCCCTAGCTCTTGTTTGAGCTGCTTGTACAGGTTGGTGTAGTTCTCAATCACCTTGTTCTGCAGCGTCTCATCCAACCACGGCGAGGTTTCATCCAGGAATATACCTCCGAAGATGTCCCCGAAGTCTTCCTTCACCGCTTTGGCGGAGTTGATAATGAACTCATTGGTGAACTTCGTAACCTCTTCCAAGGTCACGCCGAGGTTCGAGCGTACTTTTTCCCTGTAGGTATCGGGCATACCGTCCATGTTCGCGCCGTGCCTAGTCTTCACATAGAACAGTACTCGCATAGCGCCCGCACCTTTAGCGAGCTGACCCTGCACCTCAAAGTCATTATCCTTGCGCTTCGAGAGCCAATCCCCGGAGGCGCGGTTGAGAATAACCATACCGAGGGTGTTGCCGAAGGTGAGGAACTTAGCCCACTTCGAGCGCTCGCCATTGTAGTAATCGGGCCAGGTGTAGGTAACCGGCGAGTAGTAGTGCTGTCCATTCACGAAGCCGAAGTTCGGCTGGCGTGTCTCGAAGCGCTCTACCTGCTTCGAAACTTCGGACTCAATACGCTGAGTCAGCGTATTATTTGTAGAAACATGGTACTCAGCCATGCATCCTCCTTAGCTAGTGTGTAAGCGTTTGGTTGTATACCGCAGACAGCCGACCCGACGCGTTACGGTTTCGCGTTTGGGCGTCGATAAGTTCCATAACGCGGTCTTCGCTCACGCCGGGGGACACTGCGTTCTTCTCACTGAGCACAGACTCAACAGCTTGACGCAGCGCGTAGCTATCATTCAGTGCATTAGCCGGGGTAGGCTTGACGGATGCCGACTCAGGTTCCGGTGCACCGGGTGCAGGGAGAGCGCCTTGCTCAGCAAGAACCTCAAGGACAATGGCGCGTATCGTCTGCACCGCTTGACGGGAGAATCCCCCATCTTGGTTCAATACTGCAATATCCACGTTATGCGTCCTTAGTCGTGATAGTGAGAGTGCCATCACCATTATCGGTGATGGTGGGAACCTTGCCATCCACAATCTCGCGTACCCTGGTTTCATTCACGCCGGGTTCAACCGGGGGAATAGCCGCGATAGCGGTATCGGTGGCTTTCTTAGCTTCGGAGATAGCCTCAGTCTTAGCGGCGGTAATCTTCGGCTCTACCTCGGCAAGAGTCTCGGTCTTAGCGGTCGAGACGGCTTCGGTCTTCGCAGTGGCAATCTTCGGTTCAACCTCAGCAAGGGTCTCGGACTTGATGGTCTTGGACGCTTCGGTCAGAGCCGTCTGGATAGCAGACTGAACCTGGGCTGCGCTCAGACCACCTTCGGGGGTCGGGGGAAGCTTAGCAATCTCCTGCTGGATAAGCTGAGTTACCTTAGCTTCGTCCACGCCACTAGCCGGGGGTATAGCCGCGATAGCTTTCTGGACGATGGTGTTCACCTGCTCCTCAGAAAGACCCTTATCAGGTGCCGGTAGTGCAGCAATAGCGGCCTGGATAAGACCGTTCACCTGCTGCTCCGACAAGCTCTCCTGGGGAGTGGGTAGCTTCGAGATAGCGGCTTGGACGATGGTGTTCACCTGTTCCTCAGACACGCCGCTCTGCGACGGGGGAAGCTGGGAGACGGCAGAGCGAATAAGCTCTTGAACTTTAGCCTCACTCACGCCGGGGGTCTGAGGAATCTTCGCAACCTCGGCCTGAACAATCGAACGTATCTTCGATTCGTCTACCGCAGGTGTCGGAGCCGGGAGAGAGTTAATCTTGCTCGCTACGATGGACTCAACCTCAGAACGGGAAAGGCCACCCGAGACGGTGACAGCACCGATGGGTAGGGGAGTATGGGAAACGAGCGGCTGGTCTGCCACTTGATACCTCCTAGGTAAAAGAAAAATGGGAGTGTACTTGAACAGTACACTCCCATTCTACCGGGGAACTAGGCTTGCTTCTTTTTCAGTTCTGCAAGCTCTGCTTTCAACCCTACAATCGCAGCTTCGGCTTCCGCTAACCGCACATGAAGTTTCTTTGTACTCGCCTTCTCATCCGTGAAAAACTCCACCACATCATTAGCCAGCGGGACGATGCGCATCAAGGAATACGGGTTGGAAATCTGCGCATAATGAGTTTTCCCGGTTTTATCTTTGTTGAAAATGTAGAACTGCCCGGCTTCCACCGGCACGTTCCAAGCTGTTCCTCCGTTCAAAGCGTACAGAAAGATGATGCTGTTGTTAGGGGCTGTATCCAGGGGCCATTTTGGGAGGGTAGCGGCATCTACATAGGTGTACCAAGTTTCGTCAGGACCAATATTCACAGGAACTCGGTCTTCAAACTCTACGCGCAGCTCCGATTTTACGTTTTGTTCCCTCCTAATAGCCTCGGATGTTGCAGTTGAGAGCTTCTGCTCGATGTCCTTCTTATTAGCTTCGATATTCTTGTTCACCAAGTCTATCTGAGTGTTCCGCTCAACTTTCGCGGCTTGCACTTGCCGGTCGGTGTAGTCGTTCGCTTGACTCTCCGCCTGTGCTATTTTCCCTGTGTAATCTTGATACACCTGTTCCTTACAGGTAGAGATAGCCGCGTCTGCAGACTCAGCGAGTTTCTGCGCTTGCTGACGCCCCTTCGCAACATCGTTCGGGTCGTCGTAGTGGAGTTTCCAGGTTGATGTCTTTCCCATATCGGTTCCTTCCTAGAGCTGGGGGTTCGCTTCTGCCTTCATCCATGTGGTGCCTTGCCGCTGGCGGGTATCCTCAAGCTGTTGCCAGGTTCGCTTGCCGGACTCATTGTTAGTTTCCACGGTCTCCCACGTCTGAGTAGTCTGGTCGTAGCTGTACACCCACACCGTCAAGGTTGTCGTGTTGTCGTCAGGTTGATGTGACAGCCCGCAGATAACACCCTTGACAACAGCACCAAAGACATTCTCCTTACCTAGCTCATTCATGCCCTGAATGGTAACGATAGAGCCGAGAACCAACGACAGGTCGTAGGGTACCTCAAGGTTTGTAAAGTGCGGCTGCGCGTCCAGAGCGTACCGGCTAAGAACGTCTGTTACTTCCCTGGCGAACCTGCGTTCGTCGATGAAGTCCCACCCTTCAAGGGTCAGGGTACGAGCGTTCGGCGTGCCGCCGGATACCGAATGCTTCTGCTTGATACGCTTCATGGTTCCACGAGCGCGTATCACTGGAAGCTCAATATCAGGAACGACAATACCTCGGGCCGCTGTGTTATTCACCGTAGCGCCACGACGGTAGTCGTGCGTAGCGGTTCGAAGCTGAATATCCTTAGCTGTTGTCTCCTTCACCAAGGGTCCGTCAGTGTTACTGAACGTGCCGGAGATAGCCTTTTGCGTGAGCTTAGTAACCCACGGTGATAGCGCTTCCACCTTGCAGTCGATGGTAGCGGCGTATCGGTACTCCCATTGGGTCAAGCCGTTGGATGCTTGCGCGCCGTTCTTGACCTGAAATGACGTAACCGTGCACCCACCGTAGAACGAGCCGTTGTTGTCAGCAATCCAGGACCAATCCCGTGCGCCCTGGTCCTCCACAGAGGTATCCAGGTCTATCCATTCCGTCGAGTCGTCCGGCTGTACGAAGTCCTCTACGGTATCCCCGATAGCTATCGTGCCGCCCTTCTTCCACACATCTATCTGTGTCTTACGGGTCTGCGAGATAGCCCAGTCTGCGAACTCCACTTCGATACGTGAGCACGTCAGTGTCAGGTCAGTGTTTATACCAAACGAGCCTATATCGTAGCTCGGGTCCAGTGTACCTGCGTTACCGATGGTACCGGATACCAAGCTCTCCAGGGGGCAGACCTGAGCCACGCCGTCAGCATCAATCCACCACCCCACGGCGAGGGCTTCGCACAGGTCTTTCAGTACCTCGCCTGCGGTGCGGTTGCGCAGAGACGGCATGGTGGTCTGGTTGATAAGCCTGTTCGCGGGGGTGAAGTTTAACTTCGGTTTCCACTGCTGGTACTCTGTGCGCACCGCGTCCAGGAACTTCTGACGCTGGGGCTGGTTGTCAGGGATAGTAGACACCTGCAACCCGCAGATACCAGAGCGCGGGAACTTGCGCCCGTTCTTCACGTCGTTGAAAATCCACAGCTCCGCCCATGCCGGGAGGTTGTAGTCTACTCCGCCCACGGCATGAAGGTTACGCGGCATTTGGATAAACCCGGAATCGACGACAGCGCCTCCGAAAGCTGCATAGAACCTCACTGAGTTTCCGTCCTGCTCCAAGATAGCGGAGGTTATCTTAGTACCGACGTTCATGGGGAACTGCCCCGTCCACATAACGGTAGCGCGGGTTTCTTTCGACTCTGGAAAACGGTCCTCGTATTGGTTGAAGTACAGCTCCACCTTGCCGGAGTCGTCCCAACGAACCGATGCCCCCGCTGCGTCCTCGGTAATGATTTTCACCTGGTACAGGTTGCCCATGTGCTCACGAGACGGCTCCCATCGAATCATCCATGACGCGAAAATATCAGACCTACGGTGCTCTGCAGGTAAGCCGAAAGGACCAATACGGCGGGTCTGCGCTACCTTGAGGATGCCCTCGGTCATCCACGAGCCGCCGTCCGAGTACCAAAGGTGCGGCGGTTGTAGGCGGTCGCGGTTAGAGCGGGACTGCACAACCTCACCGGAGGCGCCTACCCCGTTGCGGGAGTATCCGCCGACGTTGAAGCCTAGTTCGTCTCCTCGGTCTAGGTTTCCGACCGTTCCTGCAGGGCCGACAATATCATTCCATTTTCGGTAATCCTGGACGTAGCAAGGGTTATCCCATTGGTTCGTCCAGAAAGACCCAAACAGAGGTAGACTCAAGACGGTTAGCGGTGTGGCAGGGGGTGCATAGGTGTATCCTGCAGCGGCAAGGGCTATGCCAATCTTGTACGCTGGGGCGGGGTTGGTGTATCGAAGTGCTTGCTGGTCTTCGAAGAACTTTTCCTTCTGGCCTACGAGCCACCCGTAGAACTGATTACGCCAGTGGTAAACCGGGTCAGAGTTTATCTTGTTAGAAAAACCATCCACATGCTGAGTTAGTGATAGCCCTACCGAAGATTCGTTGAAGGAAACGTTGTCTACGAGCATATCCATGCGCTTGATGGTACGGTCAGTAGGCCACTGCTTGTTCGCCCCGTATGTAAACTGCATACTGTCGTCGAACTGTTGCAGAACAAGGGTGACGGTATCCCCTCGGTGTGGGTACGCGCCGGTGAACGGGGACGGGAATCCCTGCATACTCCCACCCGAGAGGTCTACGTTCAAGCTAACCCGAAGGTATGTTTGGGTGGACGGGGATATATCAGAGGGTACCGGGTGGAAAGCGTGCTCTACCTTTACATTGCTGATGGGGAACTCTTTACCACGCCACTGCAAGTATTCATTAGTGCGACGGGCTACAAAAGCCATGTTTTACCAAACTTCCTCTAGAGTAAATGAGGCTTTCACAAGGGGCTGCCGAACGAATGGTTCTACAGAGTACGAAAAGTCCTTGATGACAGCCCACCCACCAAGCCGGGGGGATATGGGCGGTACGTGGGTACCAATCCACATCTGTACCGGCGTGAACTCTTTCATGTACTCATACGCATCCACGATACCTGTTACACCCTGCGGGATGGTGAACGGTGGGGTAATGTACTCTTTCATCATATTAGAGTTTACTGGCAACGTAACAAGAGTGCTTTGTGTAAACTGCGCGCCGGTCTTTCCCCAGATGCGGATATTCCCTTTACCACGCGCGAATACACGGAGCCTGCACACCGTGCCGGGGATAACCCACGTTTCATTCCCGTACACAGAGTTGCCCACAAGTTCATCAGCCCAGAATGTAGGCAGGTTGTACCCGTCCTGTGCGGTGAACGAACTCTCCACTAGGGAGCCGAAGCTCTTGTTCGGTGAGCCGCCAACAGTACCTACCCACAGAGTAGGACCTTCGGTGGCGGGACCCATGAAGTTGTTGCGCCTAGCGTGCGGAGTCATGAGGAATCGTGGGGCGCGCTGTGACTCTACGTAAGTCGCCAGCATAGACACGTAATCCCACGGCATAGACATGCTCACATTCCATGAGCGCGGGGTCTTACCGCGAAACGACACGTGCCGCCTACCCCGAGACGAGGTGAAGAACGCGAGGTTGGACTGCGCTTCCTGTACGGACACAGACTCATTGAACGCCACAGGAAACGCGCGCCCACCCTCAATCATGAGCGTGGCATCATATGCCAGTCCATCCAGGTTGAATCTCTCAACCGGTTTCATCTGGAAGTCTTGAGACGCCACGCCCACAATCCTTTCTAGGGTCTACGCCGTCCGTCGTAGGGAACGGCGGCCACTATCACTAAAGTTCAACACCGCTTCGTTGCTATGCGGGTCCAGAGACAATTTTACATTATCCGACATGACCTGCATGAGCGCGGATGCCATAGTCTTCGCCGCCGTGCCGGTGGAAAGCTGGGAGTTTGCGTCCACGTCTAGAGAGTGAGCCGTACTTACCCCAAGCTTCACGTTCGGTGCCGAAGCCGACACATCATCAAATGCCCCTTGAACGGACTGCAACGCAGCCTCGGTCTGCTTCTTTACGGTAGCTGCCTCCGCCGCGATAGCTCCGCCGAAGTCGCGCATCAAGGCGCGACCCGAATAGGTGGTGTATCCCGTGCCGGAGAACGGACCTTCCTTAGCCGGGGAGAACGGGAACAGCTTACGGATGTTCGATAGACCGTTCTTCACCGTGTTCTTCAAACCGTTGAAGGCGCCCACAATACCGTTCTTGAAGCCGTTGATAAGAGCCTGCCCAGACTGGAACAGGTTTACTGACTTGAAGATATTGATGATGTTGCTGGGGAAGTTCTTGATGAAGTTGATAACACCATCAACCTTTTGCTTGATAATGTCTTTGAAACCTTGCCAGGACTCTTTAGTAATACCAAACAGCTGCGGTGCGAAGTTATCCATGCTGTCGAGCAATCCATGAAGCCAGCCACGGATACCCTCAACGATAGTGTTCCAGGTGTTCGACAAGAACTCACTGATACGGTTCCAAATAGCCTCAACTTCCTTTTGCGCCCCATCAAAGTCTCCCGTCATGAGTTTCATGGCGCCGGAAACTAAATGCCCGAATACGTTGAGTGCTGCTCCGATACCGTCGAAGATAATTCCCAGCGTCGTGCCGAGGAACCGAACAGCGTTGGCAATCTGCGGACCGAAGGCGTTCACGAAGAACGTCACAATCGGGGTAGCAACCTGGATGATACCGTTCGCTAGTTGGGCAATGGCTGAGAACAGAGGTTCAAGGTCATTCAGCAAGCCGGTGAAGCCCTCACTGATGGACTTGAACGCGTCCCCGATAGCGGGGGCAATTTCGTTCTGAATCGTATCCGCAATCGGCTTGAAGAAACCCATGATGGACTGCCCAAGCTGATTGATATTATTGCGGAACTCTTCGGACGTGTTGTACAGGTACACGATAACGCCGACAATCGCCAACAGGGCGGCGACTACCAATGCAACGGGCCCTGCTGCTGCCGCAATAGCCGCACCAACAGCCTCAAGCGAGCCGCCCGCACCGAACGCCGCGACAACACCCGACACGCCGCCAGCAATGGCACTAATGCCGGAGATAGCCCCACCAATACCGGCGATAAGACCCGAGATGGGACCAAGGGCGGCAACCAAGGCGGCCACAGCGGCGATAACCAGGAACAGTGCCGTAGCAAGCTCCGGGTTCTGCTGAGCCCACGCACCGAACTGCTCTACCAGTGGACCAATGTTCTGTCCTAGCCACTCAATAGCGTTCTTCAAACCCTCGGCAAGGATAGGAATAACCGCGTCAAGAGCTTCCTTCAAGCCCTTGAAAATCGGTGCGAGCGCATCAAGAGCTGCACCAAACACCGGCAAGAAGTGCTCCGCCATGTTACCAATGATGCTGGCGAGCGAGCCAAGAATTTCACCGAGCGGGCCGGAGTGCTCCGAAAGTTCAGCCATGCCCTTTGAGATACCGTCTACTGCATCACGAATACCCGTCTGGAACGCGGGTGTCGAGACGGCTTCCGTGACAAGCTTGACCCAAGAGCTGATGGTCTCTGAGATTTTGCCCATGACGTAGGCGATGGTCTCCGCAGTCTCATGCAGGGCCTTACCAATGTACTCGAACGCAGGGCCTAGGTTCCTCAATGCGTCATTGGCGCCACGGAACAGCGTAACCATAGTCCACTGAGACTCAACAGACGCGAGGTTATCGCGTACCTTCTCAAGAGCGTTAGCGAAGTCCGTCAGAGACGCGCCACCGGCTTCCTGAGCGGCCTTAGCGATGTTTACCAGTATACCCACGGCGGCTTGACCCGCGCGCCAGAACTCTTTCAGAGCGAAGATGCCCTTGTCAATAGCGCCCGAGATGTCCGCGTGCTTCGTCCACTCATTGAACTTGTTCGCCATGTCGGTGAACCAGTCACCGAAGCGTGGGAAGAACTTCGCGCCAATGTCGATGAACCGCAGAAGACCCTCAGTCAGAGGACCCATGCCTTCACCCATACGGCGGATACCTTCGGAGGCGGAATCAAATATACTTGCGAATCCGCCCTGGTTAGCAAACTCTTGAGCTGCACGTGCTGCCTTACCGAAGAAATCACCCGTAGCTTCGGAAATCTCCAGCATCCCTTTCTCCCACGCCGGGAAGACGGAATCGATGAAGTTCCTCATGGGTGTCTCGAAGCGCTCCCAGAACTTATCCGCACCTCTGTTGTTGAGGTCGGTAAGCCGGTCGTTAACATCCTTCATGCGGTCATTCCACTGCTTTAGCGCGTTCACGGACGCGAACGCCGCCACGCCGATGCCTGTGAGGATGCCGGGCAGGGCAAAAGCACTCGGTGCAATGGAAACGAGAGACGAGCCGAGGGCGAAGATGTGGCTAGTCAGGGACAGCACCGAAGCGGAAACCGTCGAGATGACAGACCCCAGCTTGATAATCTTCGTCAGGTTCTTATCAAGGTCTTTCGTGAAGTCCGAGAATTTCTTCGTGAAATCCCAGGTAGCGCGAGCACCCGACAGAGCCGCCAGGGCGGTGAGAACCTTAGCCGCAGCGGCTTTATCAATCTTCGGGGAGATAAGTACGTGCCGGGGGCGAGTAAGTGTCGCCAGCTTCATGCGAGCACGACCGGTATCTGCGTCTGCGTTGATAGTCACATCGCGGTCGTCGTCCAGTTCGTCCAGCTTATGCTCCGCATGGGCGGTATCGAGGTCTACCTCAGCGTGCAGGACGTGCTTATCACGGAAGAACGAGTCGTTCTTGAGGTGGTCCACGTTGAACGAATCCTTGAAACGCTCAACGGCGGCGCGGTTCGTGAACTTCTCTCGGGCGCGCTCTAGTCGTTCCAGGCGCTCACGAAGTAGATGAACTTTCAGACCCGCGCGCTCAAACGCATCTGCCCAGCGGTCAATCTCTTCGGAGTTACCGACCTTGACGGCACGGCCATGCTTGTTAGCGAAGCTCGCTTGCAGACGTTCTGCCAGCTCAACATTGCGTCGAAGCTGCTCAATGGAGTCCTTAGCATCTGCCTTGAAATCGTCGAACAGGTGCAGTTTACGTTTGCGGGTGAACACGTCAGACATGCTCTTGTCGAACGTCTTCATCAGCTTTTCGTTCTCTGCAATCTGCTTGCCGACCTTGCGCATCTCCGTCTGCATACGGCGAACACCATTGGTATCCCCGAGTGCACGGTATCGGGATGCTTGCCGGTCGAGCAGAACCTCTGCGCGTTTCAGCTCAGAAATCCACTGACGCATGGGCTTCAAGCCGGAGCGGTACCCCTCAAAGGGGCGCGAGAAATCAATCTTGAGAAGGTCTTTAGCCCCTCGCGTGAAGAGGTTCTGAGCGCGGGTAATGTCTTGCAGTTCCTTGCGGTACCGCTTGAAGTTTTCCGCCTGGGAACGAACGCCGCGCGTAGCATCCGCCATGCGCTTGAGGTCTTTGATGTGCTGGTCTAAAGACTTATGCAGTGGTTTCAGGGGGTCGGAATCCCCCGAGACAACCAGGTCTTTGAGCCGTATCGGGTGGTCCTTGACGTGCTCAATATTGCTCTCTAGCCGGTCGAAGAACTCCTTTGTGACATCCTGCTCACCCTCAATCTCGAACTGCCCATCCACGATATGGTGGAACTTGTTCACCATGCTATCGGCAATATCACGGATGCGCTCCGACATAGTGCGCATACGTCGCTCGGAGCGGTTAGCGCTGCGCTCTACCTCTTGGTTGAACTCCCTAAAGCCCTGAGTAGCTTCTCGGAACATGGAACGGTTGAAGCCAGCGCCAATTCCCACGGCGGGGATGTTCGGGGTCTGGCGAAGCCGTTCAATGAGCGCCTTGTGCTGACGGTTGAAAACATTATCATCGAGCTTGAGCGGTACCTTTATCTCAGACTTCGCAAGTCCCTTGACAATCTCGTCATGAAGCTGGTGAACAGTCTTCGCGGACTCCACATGGACGTTGGGAATCTCGAAGTGATACTTGAATGCATCCTTCATGCGCGCCAGCTGTTCGCGCATGGTGAGCTTCGGCTTTACCTCGGGTTGCTCACGCTCAACAGACTCTTTGACCTGCTTACGGACACGCTTCGTATCTACGTCCGCTTTTATCTTCACGTCACGGACGTTGCGGGTGGCTTGCTTGAGCTTTTCGCCAACGTTGTTCACGTCCACGTCGGCCTTGAGGGATACCCGCGTATCCAGCTCACGTAGCTGTTGTTTCAGCTTTTCAAATGCGGAGCGGTCTAACTCCGGGGTAACCCGGATATGCATAATCCGCTCAGCCTGTTTCTTCGCCTTCTCCAGGGTAGGGCGAAGTTTCTGGTTGAAATTCTCCGCGTCCGGGAGAACGCGTATGTGTACGCGCCCGGCTTCAAAACTTCCTGCCGCCAATGGTCACCTTCCTATTTATTCTACGTCCGTGCCGGGTGGCGCGTATGAATCCTCTGGGCTCTGCTCTCCCTCCTCCGTGAACAAAGTTCCCCAGTCGATAACCCCGGCGGCCGCTTCCATAGCAAACGCTTGTTTTTCCATAGCCGACATAACTTCGTCTTTCGTGAAATTAGGCTTCGGCTTACCACTCTCATTATACGGGGATGGGTACTCCACAAACTCCGGGGGTTTGGAGTTTTTATCCTGGTTAGCTGAGATGTACTCATTGCGGAATGTCGTGATGGAGTCCGCAATATATTTGAGGGTCATCTCAAGACGGGTGTACCCAAACCATGCATCCTTCGGGTCAGCATCCTTAGCCGCTTCGGAATCCTGGTCCGGCTCCGGTAGTTGGTGCCTGTATAAACTACGCTCTTCAAAAGCAAGCCGGGACAACAAGGCTTTAGTGACCTTACTATCCCGGCTTGCCCACTCACGCAGAGGGTCATAGTGATACAACGCTATGAAGTCTGCGCAAATAACAGGCTGTGTTGTTAGATATTCAAAGAGCGCGCGACGTTTCCCAGTTCTCCCACGTAGCCCATGACGAAGTTACTCATGTCGCCGATACCAGCCAATGTATCGTGTGAGCGCCACTCGGCTAGGTTCTCTTCGGGAACAACGGTATCTTCAAAGATTTGCAGGATAGCGCGGGTACCGGCCAGGTCCACGCCGGGGTTCTCTTCCTTATCTTCCTTCTCTACAATCTTCCAGACAGACATAGTTTCCGAAAGAAGCTGTAGCGCGACGGTACCGCGCAATGTCTCAAGTGGTGTAACAAGGCGGTACAGCGGGCTAGTACGCGGGTCTGGTAAGTCTTCCAGCCCCTCAGGTTCGGGCGTGCTATCTGCTACAGACTCGGTCACCTGTGCCTGTACCTGTGCTGCTGGCGCTGCTGCAGCGGGAGTATCCACCTGCTGGAGACGGTCGAGTGCCGCGTTGTAGCGGTCTGCTTCTGGCGCGAACTCCGCCGCGACCGGGATAGCGCGTCCATCTGCGCCAAATACCAAGCCGGGGGTTTTGTTGGTGTATTCGGACTGGTTGCCCAAAGCATTTCCTCTCACTAAAACAAAAGTGCCTGTGACTCATAATGAGCCACAGGCACAGTATAGCATGTGCGCTATGTACTAGCTTTGGCCGCCAACACGGCCACCAGCTACGGGCTGTCCTCCTGCAGCGGGAGCTACGGCGGCCTTCTTCGGAACGATAGTAGCGATAGCATCCTTCGCACCAGCCGTTACCTGCTCCGCAGTAGGTGCAAGCACAGTTGCCGTGACGGGGATAGGCACAAGAGCGCCCTTCGAGGTCTCACCACGACCATTGGCCGAGAGCTGAGCGTTCGGCATGTAGTCGAACACGGTCATCTCAGAATCCGCGCGGATGAACAACAGCGAAGTGTTCACGGTACGCGGCTTGCCGCCGGACCACTGGATAAGCTCTGCTTCGGTCTCTTCCAGGGTTGCCGGGTCGTTACCGCCCTGAGTCAGCTGGAGAACACGCTTGTTGAAGGTGTGCAGAGTGAACTCGAACTTGGTGGTGATGTTACCTCGGATGTTACGTACTGCAGCAACCTCAGCGGTGTCGATAACGGTAGCGTCGCCGCCGTCAGACGAGAAGGTGGGCAGGGTCTCCGCAGAGGTCAGACCGATAGGTGCCCAGCCGCCAGGGTAAGTAGTGCTGTCGTCGGCCTTGAACTTGCCGACTGCACCCTTCGGGGGAGGTGCGAAGGTACCCGTCTTAGGTGCCAGCACCGTAACAAAGTCCGCAACAAGGACTTCACTCGGGTTATATTCAATAGGCTTAGCCATATTAGAGAACTCCTAGTTCTTGCAATGCCTTGGAAGGCTCTTCCATATTAGGTGCGCCAAACAGGGTGTCCCGTGACGCGAATGCAGTCAATGTTAGGGTGCTGTCTGACTGCTCCCCGGATACCGTCGTGACGGCGGCAACCGAAACTTCTGTATTGGGTGTCTGAGTTAGAGTATACCCTTTCAGCACCACGCCAGATACTTCCTTGCCTACTTCGGCACACTTCTGGATATAAGAATGCACCCGCATGGCTAGGCTATCGGCGGAGACGTTCGCTAGCTTACCAGTTCGGGGAGAGTACACACGTAGGCGGATGTTCATCATCAACTTCCACAGCGTACCCTCGGCGTTCACTGGAGTGTACGTAGCCCACATGACGTGGTGCTGAATCCACCATGACGGGAGTTTGCTCGGCGGCACGTTCTGAATCACATGCCCTGGCGCGAACTCAGACAGTAGGCTCTGCATGGTCTCAGTTAAACTCAATGCAGTTTCCATTAGTAACCTCCATGCCGGGTTCCACGCGAACCTGAGCGGTCAATCTCTGCGTTCGCACGAACCGCATTCCAGTTGGTCTTCTGTAGTGCTGGCATAGGACGCGACAGGGCGTGCAGTGAGACGGCCTTAGCCGCTGCCCCAACCAAGAAGAAGTGCCCCCGCTGGAAGCGTGTAACCTTCTGGCTACGCCCGTTCGAGAACTGAATCTCGTTTGTCGCTATACCAAGCTCAATGATGTGCGCGGCGGGGTCATCGTTGTAGACAACCCTATCCCATACCGGGATATTCGGGTACTGCTGAGGTCCCTTGTAGAGGGACCGACGCACACCGAAATGGTCTACATAAGAATCGGACGTAGATTTTCGGTATGGTTCTGCAGCGGCTTTCGCGTCGTTCTTGATATCCTCCGCAACACGGTCAAGCGCGCGTGTCCTGGTAGATACCAACGACGCGGCGCGCTTCGAGTTAGTGCGGTACAGTTCAATTCCGTCACCCAAGAGGCACCCCCGATAACTCTCTGTCGTTGCCCCTGGTTATCGCAACCTTATCGTGTTGCGTTCGAACTCCCATGCGGAAGACAACCTCACGGGCGTTGATGGTGTAGTAGTACGGCTTCGAGGACGTTGGCTGCGGCTTGAGTCCTGCTTGCCTGGTGTACTTTCCGGGGGTGTAGACCACGACGGCATTCACGGGGAACTCGTCTTGGTATTCTGGCGGCAGTGACTCGCGTAGCTTATCGAACGTGCCGGGGGGAGATGTTAGCGCTCCGGTCGTAGAGAGTTTCGTACCGTAGTACTCTTCACGCACCGATGAAGTACGGGAGAGGTTATCAGACGCGATAGGCTGGAAATTGCAGCGCACCACCAAGGGCTTCTGCAGGTACTCCACTGCGTACATACCGTCTGGCTTTAGTACACTACGCGCCGGGTAAATCTCCACGACGTGGCGAGGGTTGGATACTAACGTCATCCGCAGTACCACCCCTTATCCCACCCTGGCATGGGGGAAGCCGTAAACGTAGGGTCTGTAGACATCTTGACCGACCCTACAAAAGACTCTCGGGTCTTGCACCCGAGGCCCTCCAGTTCCTTATCGGTGAACCAGATGTTCGGGGACTGCGCTACGCGGTCAATCTGAATCTCGTATGCAGACTCTTTCTCGGAGATGTACCCCGAGCGGTCATCCTTTGCGACTCGCATGACGGCTGCCACGACTACAGCGCGGATACGAACCGCTGTGAGCTTGTCCGGTTCTTCCTTGCCAGAAATGATGCTGGCAAGACGAGGACAATACCCCGCGAGCATGGCGAGGGCTTCCTCAATCTTAGACGCAATGAATTTCTCAGAGCGGTCTACGACATCACCGTCTAGTGCGGTGTACACATCTTCAACAGTGATTTCCATGCTCACGGGGTATATTCCTTACTTGCTATTGGCGCGAGAGCGGGTGCTCTTGCGTGCCGGGGCTTTCTTAGGTTCCTCAGCGGGTTCCTCAGCGGGTTCCTCAGCGGGTTCCTCAGCGGGTTCCT